>ERZ1031127.2-NODE-2-length-126886-cov-12.255087_pt1 | contig 126886 bp, 108 predicted proteins | sample MGYA00518224_ERZ1031127 | MGnify/ENA primary metagenome ERZ1031127 (study PRJEB33718, sample SAMN03159757) | human skin metagenome | collected 2014-05-20 | study: EMG produced TPA metagenomics assembly of the PRJNA266117 data set (Human skin bacterial metagenome... | reverse complement strand
CAGCCCTACAGAGCCCTCCCCCACCGCCGCGTTGACCCGATCAATAATTTTTCCCCGCCGCAGCGCTTCCGGATCCGGAGCAAACATGGGCAACGGATCCTGCGGGTCGGGCTTGCCCAGGTCTGTCAGGCAGATGCCCGCCCGCACGTAATCAGCCTGCGGATCAACTTGTCCCAGCAGGACCTTTGCGGCCGCTTTCAGGACTGTCACCGGGTCGTCAGTGCGCGGGTGCAGCGGAGCCATCGCGCTAATCCGTGAAAACGGCTCCTTGTACCAGGCGGTAGAGGCAAAAGCCCACAGAGCACCGGCGGTCATCTGTTGGCGGCGCAGACGGCGCGTCACATTTTGGGAGTAAATGGAGAGGACCTGATAAGCCTGGGTGACTCCGCGCACCGGCGTGGAAAATGAACGCGAATACATGACCTGATAAGTGCGCACCGCATCCCGCTCAATAATCTCGATACAGGGCACCCCATTGAGCTCCAGCACCGTTTGCTGCAGATTAACGTTGAAACGGCGGCGAATTTCGCTGGGGTCAGCCCTCTGTAGTTGCAACGCATCCGTGATTCCCAGAGCCTCCAGGCGTTTTTTCAGACGCCGCCCTACTCCCCACAAGTCGCCAATCTCGGTATCGCGTAAAATCCGGTCGTGCTGGGCTGGGGTATAAGCGTCCCAGCTGGCCACCCCGCCCAAGTCCGGGGTATGTTTGGCACCGTGGGAAGCGAGTTTTGCCAAAGTCCGGGTCGGGGCGATTCCGACCGAAACCGGCACCCCCAGGTCGTGCAGAATTCGGGACCGTAAACTGCGGGCTATACCTAGGAGCTCCGCGGGTCTACCGTAGAGCGTCAGGAACGCCTCATCGATGGAATAGACCTCTACCGAAGCGGAAAACTGGCGCAAGATTTCCATAATTCGCGCCGAGATAGAGCCGTAAAGTTCGTAGTTACTGGACCGGGCGACCACGCCACAGGCCTCGGCCCATGCCCGGATTTGAAACCACGGCATGCCCATCTTAATGCCCAAGGCTTTCGCCTCCCGCGAGCGCGCCACCACGCAGCCGTCATTGTTAGACAACACCACTACCGGACGCCCGGAAAGCTCCGGATGAAAAATCCGTTCGCAGCTGGCAAAGCAAGAATCGACGTCTACCAAGGCAAAGCGATGCACCAGCCCGTTCTGGCATTCCTCCGTCTCACGGGTTATTTCCCCGCGGTTGGGAGTGTACTCAAGTGCGCGGCAGGCCCCTGGGCTCAGAGTCGATGCAGACATCGCGTCACCACCCCCCAAATTTGTAATTCGGAGGGGTGCAGTATGGGATAGGTCGGATTAGCGGGGTGCAGTTCCGGGCCGCGAGCCCCAAAGTGCAGGCGTTTCACCGTCATTTCACCGTCAATAACGGCAATAACGACATTGCCGTCCCCCGCTTCTAAGGAGCGATCCACGATGAGTTCGTCTCCGTCGCTGATGCCCGCATTAATCATGGAATCCCCCGCGACCCGCACCAGGAAAGTCGCGGGTCGATTGCGGATAAGGTGTTCGTTCAAATCAATGTCGCGGTCGAAATAATCCTGAGACGGCGAAGGCCACCCAGCCGGCACCAAATCCGGCGCAAAAGGAAGACCGGGGTGCGGCGCTGACTGCGCTAATGCGTAGGGGCTCCACGATTTCACAGACCGCTTATCTTCGAACATATGTTCGATTTTAGCATGTTTTATCCCGTTTGGTCGGCAAGCCAAAAATTCGCGGCAAACCCGAGGGTTTGCCGCGAATTTACAGTCAAAACGCCTAGCTGTTAGGCAGCTGTCGTCACCAAATCCAACCCTAAGAAATCCAGGGCACGGACTCGGCGAGCACCGCCCTCGTTCAAGTCCCGCAGAGCCGACTCAATCATCGGATCATGACGGTAAGCGTCAAACCAAGGACGCACTACCTCGGACAGAACCGACCGAGGGGACAAGTTTAGAGCTTGGCGGTCAGAGTTACGGTCAAAAAGTGACCAGGTGAGATGATGCATAGATTCATTCATATTCATTATGTTTTACCTTCTTCCTCTTCATCCTCTGAGGGGCGGACGCATAGGTTGCGCCGGTAACCCCCCGCAGTAAAACCCCCTTGGAATTACTGCTTCAATATGACCATTATACCGTAACACTCGTAAAATAGCTGTTTAATCTGGGTTAGGACCAGGTACAAGTTTATTTTTCGGGGTTTTTTACAGTATCGGCGGTCGTTTTTTCCTCAGGTTCGGACTCGACGTCACCAGAGGATTGCCCCCGGTCAGGCTCTATGGGTGGCGTTTCCGGTGAGTCCGGGGCGGGGTGTGAAGCCTCAGTCAGGACAGCAGGCAGTTTCCGGTAGCGAGCCGCCGCGAACACTGCTAGTCCCACAACGGCGATGACGCCAGCAACGACTTGGAACCAGCGGACTCCCCCGGCCACCGTGTACTGGTAGTCGATACGCACGAACTCCAGGAAAAATCGCCCCAGACTGTACAGGAACAGGTACAGACCAATGATTTCCCACGCACACAGGCGTCCCCAGGACTGACCCGTCGCGGGGCAAACATTGACTTGTTGCGCAAACTCGGAATCATGGGAACGCTTGCGAATCTTTTCATACAGCAGCAAGATACCCATGGCCAAAAGGTTCCAGATGATTTCATAGAGGAAAGTCGGGTGGAATAGGGTTCCGGGGGCTGTGTTTGCCGGAGCCATCTGCGGGCTAATCTCTAGCCCCCAAGGGAGGGTCGTGGCCTTGCCGTAGACTTCCTGATTAAAGTAGTTGCCCAGGCGGCCTAAGGCTTGGGCGGCCAGAACCGTGGGTGCCAGGGCATCTAAGAACACCCCCAGGGGTTGCTTCTTGAAACGCAGGAAGCACACGGCGGCGAGGAAGCCGCCGATTAGACCACCATAGATGGCTAAACCGCCTTGCCAGATGGCAAAGGGTTTCCACCACGGAATACCGGGGCCAAAGTAGTCGCCGGGATAGGAAAAAACCGCCATAGCCCGCGCGCCAACGATGCCCAAGAGGCAAATCCAAATCCCAATGTCGCCCACCAGTTCAGGGTTGCCTCCGCGGGATTGGTAACGCTTGGAGGTCCAAAAAAACGCCAGCGCCATGCCCAAGATAATCCAAAAAGCATACCAGCGAATGGTGAGCGGCCCCAGGCTGAACAAAATCGGCGAGGGCGGGGAAGGAATGCTGGCACGAACAGCGGAAAAAAGGCAACTGGAGGAAAGCGGTGCCGAAAGTGCTGCGGCAAAAGTCAGGGAGGACATCAATCTTGCCCCTCGGCGTTATGACGATAGCGGGAGGCTCGGTCGGGCCGCAAAGCGGGATGCTGCGCCGCGGAAGTCATCTTGCGCAACAGGCTCACGGGATCCGGGGAACGCACTAGCGCCTCGCCGACCAAGATAGCGTCAGCCCCGACTCGGGCATAGTCAAAAACTTCCTGCGGGCCGTGGACCCCGGATTCGGCCACCACGGTGATGTCGGGAGGAATCACGTCAATAGTTTGCTCGCACATGGACAGGTCTACCGCCCCCGTTTCCCGGTCCCGGGCATTGATGCCGATGAGGCGCGCGCCAGCAGAAATAGCTTGGCGTGCCTCCAAACGGGAATGACATTCCACCAGGGCACACATCCCCAGGGAATGAGTCCGTTCCACCAATGCTTCCAGCACCATCGGCTCCAGTAGGGCCACCATCAGCAGCACCATATCCGCGCCCATCGCCCGCGACTCGTGAATCTGGTAGGGAGTCACCACGTATTCTTTCCGCAACATCGGCACGTCCAGTGCGCGGCGGACCTGCACGAAGTCTTCGGGGGTGCCCAGGTAGTTGGGGCGATCGGTCACCACGGAAACCGCTACCGCCCCTCCTTCGATGTATTCCCTGGCTAACTCCACCGGATCTTCAATGGGATTGAGAAAACCTGCTGTCGGAGTCTGCCGTTTAATTTCCCCCATGATGGCGACAAAACCGGGGCGGGAGTGCAGCACCGCCAAGCCATCTTTCGGACTGGTAGCGTGGCGGGCCTGTTCTTTCACAAGTTCCAAAGGCACGGTGGCCTCACGCAGGGCCACCTCTGCTTTGGCTTGACGGTAAAACTCCTCATAAGTCAGCATCAGGGGCCCACCGTCCCTATCGGCCGGTCGTCGGGTCCGCACGAGGGTGCCTCGACATCGGCGTCCAATCGCGCAGGTTCGATGACACCTCCAGCATCGAAGCAAGACCTGGTGCCGGTATGGCAAGCCGCACCTACCTGTTTGACTTGGAGCAACAACGCGTCTCCATCACAGTCAATCTCGATGTGGCGCAGGAATTGAACATGACCGGAAGTATCGCCTTTGCGCCAATACTCCTTACGGCTGCGCGACCAGAAGGTAACCCGCCCCTCGGAGAGGGTGCGCGCCAAAGCCTCATCGTCCATATAGCCGACCATGAGCACACGCAACGTGTCAAAATCTTGGATGACCGCAGCAAACAGCCCCTGGGCATCACGTTTCAGACGCTGGGACACATCATCGGGTAATTCGGTCACGGAATTATATTGCCAGCTGACGGGATATTTACCCAAATCGCCGAGAGCAAAATTAATTTTCAAAATGAAAAGAGCAGTCACCCGTCACGAAACAAGGTCGCAAAAACTTCACGCTTTACCGCAAAAACTAGCGAATCGGGAAGCCCGCCGCGCTGAGAGCTGACTTAACTTCAGCGACTGTAATCTCACCGAAGTGAAAGACGGAAGCGCCCAACACCGCATCCGCCCCGGCTTGTGCAGCCGCCACAAAATGTTCAACGCTACCCGCCCCGCCCGAAGCAATGAGGGGAACGGGACAGACCGGACGCACCGCCTGCAGCATCTCAATGTCGAAACCGGCCTTGGTGCCGTCGGCATCCATCGAGTTCAACAACACTTCCCCGGCTCCGCGTTCACAAGCCTGACCAATCCATTCCAACAGGTCAATCCCGGTCGATTGTTTGCCGCCATGCGTGGTGACTTCATAGCCTGAAGGGGTGCGTACCCCACCCTGGACCCGCCTGGCATCGGCCGACAGCACCAACACCTGCACCCCGAAGCGGGACGCAATCTCGGTAATGAGTTCCGGTCGGGCAATCGCGGCGGTATTGATACTGACCTTATCGGCACCGGATTTTAGTAACCGTTCCACATCGGCAACGCTGCGCACGCCCCCGCCGACCGTCAGTGGTACAAAAATTTCACGAGCACACTGCTGCACGACTTCTGCCATCGTCGCCCGACCCTCCACGGAGGCCGACACGTCCAGGAACGTGATTTCGTCCGCTCCGGCCCCGCAGTAGCGCGCCGCCAGCTCGACCGGGTCTCCGGCGTCGCGCAAATTCTCAAAGTTTACACCTTTGACTACGCGACCCGCGTTCACGTCCAAACAGGGAATGACACGCACGGTTAGGGTGTCGTCGGCATAACGATTCGGCATTTGTCACCTCAAGATTCTTTCGTCACTTCGGGATTATCCCAAGCCGCTAAAATGTCCACCACCAGGATGGTCGCCTGATTGCCGGAGCCTTCGGCAGGCGGCACCTCCAGGAGCATCCGCGAACCAATCTTGCGGTCCACAATGCCGCGCGCCACCCCCTGCTGCACTTTATCGTCCAGTTTTAGCTTCACTGGCTCGGCCCAGTGGTCTTTCAACACCGCGGGCGGATTTGAGTAAGAAAATTCTTGATATTTCACCAGTACGGTTTGGCCGGGAGCAACTGTCGCCCCGGAGCCGGTAATCAAGGGGTAAGAACGAAAATCGCCGCTAAAGTCCGAAAGAATCGCCAGGCGCACCTGGCCCTGGTCTTCGCTTACGGACAGCCCAGCATCGGGCGGCAAAGCTGCCATCTGGGAGTTCAGGGATGTTTGGATAATATCGATAACCCCGATTTCCATGGTGGAAGTACCCTGTTGTTCGACAGGTTGTTTCAATAGATAGCGCGAGCCTTCGGTGGCGCCGCGCACCGCGTTATACAGTTCCGTGCCAAAGACCTTGGCCGAAAGCGGGCCGACCAGCACGGATTCATCGCCAGAGGTGGACTGCAGTTTCCCGGTCATTCCGGAAAAGACCGTGACCCGCAGCGCTACGATGGAATCATCTTTAATCTGTTGTCCCCTACCTTTTATCAAAAGTTCGGTGGAACTTTTTTCCAGAGGGATGGGTTCGGACAGAGTCAACACAGGTTGGGCGCCAATTGCTCCCAAGACTTCGATTTTTGATTTCGCGGGGTCGCTGACGGCCACGGCACTGCGGTACCACATAATCAACAGCAACAATGCCACGCTTAGCGCCAGCAAAATCCCCAAGGTGAGGGCAATCGGAACGACTTTCGTTTTCGCCAACGGTTTCGGGGTCCGGGGTAATGATGCGGCACGCCGGAGTTTTGCTGCTCGGCGGGGACTGTGAGTTTTCGGCTTTTTCGATTCCGCTACAGCCAGGTTTTGTACGTCCTCACGCCGCAAACTGACCGTGGGCACGACTTCTGGAGGAAGATTTAATACCGAGTCTCGCACCGGAGCTTCCGGGTGCGCGGCAACCTGAGCTGGCGTGTCCGCAACGGCGAGAGAGGGGGCTCCTGGCGCTTCCGGGGACACGACAGGCAACGCAACGTCAGGCCCGGCAGGTACTGGACGCGAGGTGAAATCCGGTTGAAGGGAGGCCGCGGCGGGAGTTTGCACTCCCTGGCGTACCGCCGAGCGAGCGGCTCGGCGGGGCAACGTGCTTGGCCTTGGCGGTAGTGAGGAGGGCACCTCCAGGTTCGTCGGGTCCAAAGATCTGGACACGGGATTTTCCGCCGAAAGCGCCGGGGAGGGGGCGGGCGTATCGCCTGGCGGTGGAGTTTGACGAAGCTGGGATTCGGCTCTGCGGGTCATTTCTTGGAAAGACTCCAAGTCCTCGAAACCGTTCGCTTTCAGCCAAGACGTCAGCAAGTCCTTAGCGCCGTCCGTCATCGGCGGGGCGGCCGGGGCGGACTGTTGCTCGGCAGCTTGCGCCTGCATTCTGGCACGCCGGCGTGGCGAAAGGTTCGGGTCAACCTCACGCCTGACGTAAGTTCCTGCATCAACCGGGCCCGCGGCTCGGTGCGAGGAACGCCGGGGAGTTTCTTCGCTCAAGCTGCCTCCATTGTTTTCATAAGCATATCGACTTCCGCGCTGTCAACCGCGAAGGGGTCGCTGAGTGTCACGGTTCCCAACCCTGATTCCGGCAAACGCAAATGAGTCCAATCGGCTTGCAAATCCGCCCGGTGTTCTCGCGCCGCGGCAATGAACGCACCGCGTACCTTGGCGCGAGTGTTTTGCGGAGGCACATTTTTCGCAGCCTCAACCGCGTCCGGTCGGGTCAATCGGGTTGCTAAGCCGCGCTGATCCAGGCGAAGTCCGCCGGGAGTGATGTCGTGGTATGCCAAATCCAAACGAGCTATCTTCGGATCGTCCAACGCCAGATTATGGCGCTGACGCAGGCCATTGAGCAAAGACAACTTTGTCGCCCAATCCAGCTGACCAGTTAAAACCTCCAAATCCTGATTCCGCAAAGCCTCTAACCATTGCCCCCACTGATCCAACACCTCGCGGTAACCCGCACCCAACTCAGCCCCGGAGAACACGTCAGCCAGACGGTCGCGGAAAACCTCTTGCACGTCCAGGGCACTGTAGCGCCGGCCGTCCGTCAGTTCCACCCGGACTTGTCCCCCAAAACTCGTGACGTCCGAGGTAATATCGCGTAACGCGGCGATGGGCGAAACCAGAGCTAGGTCCGAGAAATCCACCCCGGCCTCCAAAGCGGCCAGCAACAGGTTCATCGTCGCAATTTTGAAGCGTGTCGGAGGCTCCAAAACGTTGGAATCTCCGACAATGACGTGCAGACGGCGATACCGTTTCGCGTCCGCGTGGGGTTCGTCACGAGTATTGACCAAAGGACGGGTCGAGGTCGTAGCGGCAGAGACTGCGTCATCTATCTGGAAAGCTCGCTGCGAAAAGCAAAAGCGGGTTTCACCCTGGATTCGCAGCAGGGCGCCGGCCCCGGTAAAGACTTGGCGCGTCACCAGGAATGAAACGAGGGAATCAACCAGGGAACGAAACTTCCCGTCCCGGTACAGCAGATAGTTTTCATGACAACCGCACGAGTGGCCCGCCGCGTCCAGGTTATTTTTAAACAGGTGTACCTGGGTTTTCGTGCCAGTTTGGGCACTCAGGCGCTCACTGGCACCACCTGCCATATCCGCCAGGATTTCCGACCCGGCACGATCTTGGTTCAACACATCGTCCAAGCTCAGACATTCGGCCGTAGCGTATTCGGGATGGGACCCAACATCGAGATAGAGGCGCGAACCATTGGGGAGGAACACCGAAGTGCTTTGGCTGCGGGCTAACACGTCATGAAACAACACCCTTCCGGCCGTGTCCGCGTCCACCACCGGAGCACCGCCCGACACTGCGGCGGCGAGAATGCCGTATTCCGTTTCGATACCGAAAATGCGGCGCGGCAACTGTTCCAGGTGAGCGTTTCGCGCCAAGGTTCACTCCCCGCCTTTTTGCACAAATCCTTGCACAAAAGTTCCGGCGTCCTCGGCGACCAGGTCCTCGATTTCATCGAGCAAGTCATCCAGTCCGGCCGGTTCTTGAATCTGACCGCGTCCGAACGGGATCGCGCTCGAGTCAGGTGAGGCGGGAGTTCCCGGATAATTCGTCTGGTCTTGTTTCATAACAGTCTCCATTGTGCTACTTCGTCTAATTCATTAGGTTATGCGCTATTGACGCAATTACGAAGTTGGAGCCTCATCCGAGAACGGATCCAGTAGGGAAACGCGCTGCAGCCGGTCCCACCCGGCACGTACTACCAAAGATGTCCAACTGGCTGCGACCAGGTCTTTTCGGCGAGCTACCGCGTCCCCCCGCACTTTTGCACGAGTGCCGGCAGGAGGCTGGGTGGCCGCCAAAATAATTTCGGTAGCGGGCGCAACGTCCTCAACGTGGCCTTTGGCTCGCAGTTTATCCACCGGAGACAAACCGGGGCGTAAATCAGCCCACTGAATATCCAGGGCTGCCAGTTTCGCGCTGGACCATCCCCCGGGAATCCGCTCGCTCAGAGCCTGAAATATCGTGCGTTTCGCCACCCACTCGATGCGCCGCGCTGCCGCTCCGGAATCTTCGCGCAGCATCCGCACGGTATCTACCCAGGTCAGAGCATCGGTGAGGGCATCCGCCACCAATACGTCACGGTCTAAGGAATGTAAGAAATCCGCCACTGTATTCGCTGCCGCCCACTGCCACTCCAAAGCGCTGCGTTCTGTCCCGTCAGCACACCGCAGGGTCGTCACAAAGTCAATATCGTGGGAGACTTGCCACCCAGCTTCGACCGGATCGCACTCCAGGAACAGGCCTTCTACCGGCGGGGCACTGTGACCGGTCTTCCAAGCTGCTTCCAAAGCCGCCAACCACGCCCTACTCGAAGCGACTTTTGCCAGGATAGAGCCGGGGAACCGGTTAGCATCGCCGTTAATAACGTGCAGGCGGCGCCACTTTGAATCGGCGTGAGATTCGTCACGAGTATTGACGATGGGACGGTTGAAAGTCGTTTGCAAACCAACCAAATCCCCCACGAAATCCGCGCGCTGCGACATTTGAAAACCGCAAGTTTCACTGTTTTTCCCGATACCGACCCGGCCCGCACCGCAGATAACCGGGCGTGTCACCAAAAACGGCACCAGGCAGTCGCGTAGCAGCGCAAACGGCACTTCCCGGGCCAACAGATAGTTCTCGTGCGAACCGTATGCCAGCCCTTTGGAATCGGTGTTGTTCTTGTACAGTGCAATCGGAGAATCGTAACTGGCAGCAACGCTCATGGCTCGTCTGGCCACGTATTCCCCAGCTACGTCCCACACCACCGCGTCGCGGGCGGTCAACACTTCGGGAGTGGAGTATTCGGGGTGAGCATGGTCGACATAGAACCGTCCCCCATTCGTCAACACCACATTCGTGAGCATGGGAGAGGATTGACCCACCAGTTCCTGCGCTGAAAACGTGTCATCCGCGGTAGTGTCTGCAGGGGAAGCCGCCGGGGCAAACCGGTGGGGATCATCGGTTAGCATGGTTGGATCAGCGCTGGCACGTTCCAAACGAGTGCCGCGCAGGTCATTCAAGGGGTCTTCCCCGTCCCAGTCCCAACCAATCGCCCGCCCGTCAGGACGCAAACTCGCCTGCCAAGAACGCACCGCTTGTGCTGCAATCACGGACAAACCCTCGGGACTGTCCCGCAAACTGGGATTTGCGTAAACTTCTGTATCCGGGTCGTGCGCTATGCCATACTCGGTTTCGATTCCTACCACACGTTGATTTGTCATAAGCCCGGCCCCTGACTAGGAATATGACGGGTCGCGGACTACCCCGCTGGCGATACAGTTGATTCCCAAGTCCCGTGCCAAAGCTTCCGGGGGTAGCAGCGCCGTGAGCGCCGCGGTCTGTGCGATTGTGTCCGTGAGCGCGGCGTTGAGGTCCTCCAGACGAACCCCACGACCCTCGCCGTTCAGTTCGCGGCCTATGGCGAGATTTTTGGCTTGGTTCGCTATCGAAACCAGTAAAGCCCCGGAAATCATGTCGCTAAAGAACACTTTGCGTTCCTGTTCTTTGCCCCCCACTTCAACGTAGCGCAAGGTACACAGATAGGTGGCTGGTTCCTGGACAAATAGGCGATTGACTGCGGCTTCCACCAGGTTTACAGCAAAAACTGTCGCTCCCCCGGCAGCGTTCATCTGTGCCTCATCGAAAGGGGTCGCCGGACTGAGATGGTGCGCCAAAATGCCGCGAGCCGCCGACACATCAGGACGCCCCACGCGAATTTTGACGTCAAAACGGCCGGGACGCAGCAGCGCCGGATCAATCATGTCCTCCCGGTTCGAAGCGCCGATGACGATGACATCGCGCAGCTCATCCAAACCGTCCATTTCCGTTAACAACTGAGGTACCAGCATATTTTCCACATCGGAGGAAATGCCGGAGCCGCGAGTGCGGAACAGGGCCTCCATCTCATCAAAGAACACCACCACGGGGTGAGTACCTGCCGCCAGTTCCCGAGCGCGGTCAAAAATGGCGCGGATCTGCCGTTCGGTTTCGCCCACGAACTTGCTCAGCAGTTCGGGTCCTTTCACGGAGAGGAACACGCTGGGTTGATCGTATTGCACCGCCAGAGACGTGGCTACGGCCTTGGCCAGCATGGTTTTGCCGCAGCCCGGAGGCCCGTACAGCAAGACTCCTTTCGGTGCACTCAGTCCGTAAGAGGCGAACAGATCGCGATGGGTATAGGGCATCTCTACGGCAGCGCGGATATGTTTGATTTCCGTGTCCAGTCCCCCGATATCGTCATAGGTGACCTCCGGCACTTCGGGCTGCAGGGCCTGTTCCACGCCGGCGCTTTCCAGCAGTTCCATTCCCCAACCGGCCCGCGTATCCACCAACAGGGTGTCGCCGGCTTTCAGGGTTTTGGCGAATCCGGCACGCAGGCGCACTACGACTTCAGTTCCGCTGGACAGCCGCACGACCGCCCGGTCCATTTTCAGGTCACGAATGACCGCCACGCTTCCAGACAGGGCCTTGGTCGCAAAGCCCACGACTACCGGGGTGGCGTCTATCCACACGGCGTCCCCCGGCTGCAGCTGGTCCACCCCCGCGAACTCCTGTACCGCCAAGCGAACGTGTTTGCCTTCCCAAGCGACCTCGGCCAGTCGGGAGGGCTGGCTCGCGTCCGCGCCGGGGACCTTTTCGGTGGAAAACCCTTCAAAAATAGCTCGTGACAAGGGCGGTTGGCCGATTTGTCGCAGTTGGGAACGCAGGGACTCTAGTTGCGTTTTCGATTCTCGCAGGGCGGTTTTCAGGCGCGCATTGTGTTCACCAACGGAGATGACCTCCCGTTTCAAGTCCTCAATACTCGTGTCAGAATCATTCATCGTTTTCCTCCTCAAGCACGGTGCGGCGAGTCGCCTGTTCCCGCTGGTAGGCAGCTTTTTCCTGGGCATCCCTGATGACGCGGCGCAATTTCTGGTCCGAAATCGGCCGCGATGCCTCGTAGTCAAGCTCCTCGTTTTCCCACAGGGCATCGCGGGGGTCGAACTGACCAACCGCTTCTTCGCCGTGCCGAATGGAAGTTTCGCCGTCAGCCAAGCGGCGGGCCGTAAATATAAATCCGGTGTGGGCAATCATGCGGTGATCGGGTCGCACCGCCAAACCGTCAACGTGCCAGGGCCGGACCAGGGACTCCCAGGAGCGCAAGGCCGTGAAACCCCCGAAGTTTCGTAAGTCTTGGACCATCCGCGCCAGCTGCGTAATGGTGGTGAGATAGCAGGTCAGCACCCCGCCAGGCACCAGCACTCGGTGAACCTGTTTCAAATGTTCCCACGGTTTCAACATATCCAACACCACGCGATCCACCGTCTGGTCCGCCACGCCCTCGTGCAGCCCCTCACTGAGATCAGACAGACGCAACTCCCAGTTGTCCACCTCCCCGCAGAACCACATTTCCACGTTGCAACGCGCCACTTCGGCAAAGTCGGGACGCACCTCAAAACTGGTGACGTGCCCGGATGGGCCTACCGCCCCCAGCAGGCTCATGGTCATCGCACCGCTGCCCACCCCGGCTTCAACAACGGTAGCGCCAGGGAAAATATCGCCTTCCATAACGATCTGCGCAGCGTCTTTCGGGTAGAGGATTTGTGCCCCGCGCGGCATGGACAGATGATAATCAACCAGCAGGGGACGCAGCGCGGTGAAGCGGTGTTCGCCACGTTCCGCGGGAACAATTGTGCCCTCCGGTTTCCCGATGATTTCCCGGTGATGCAGGGCTCCTTGATGGCATTGGAAATAGCCGTCTTCGCGCAGCAGGGTCGTATGCACCCGACCTTTTTCGTCGGTCAGTTGGACCCACTCTCCACTGCGAAAAGGGCCGCGGCGGCGCGCTGGACCGCCGGGAACGGATGTTTTTTCCTGAGATTGAGCCATAACCTTTATCTTAACCTATGGTTTTTCGACCCGACACAATCGGTTGGTAAACGGACGGATTTTTGGCGGCCCGGCGATTAGCCTGAAAGCATGAGTGAATCAGTTCCTGCCCAGGCCTCTCGTCCCCCGGCGCTTTCGGCATCTTCGGCGAAACAGTTTCAACAATGCCCCCTGAAGTGGCGTTTCAAGTATGTCGACAAACTCCCTGAGCCGCAAAGCCCCGCCGCCCTGCGCGGCAGTTTAGTGCATAAGGTGCTGGAGGACATGTTTGATTTGCCGCCCGCCGACCGCCAAGCCCCCACGGTACGCGAAACCGTGGACAGCGCTTGGGAAAAGGTCACGGACGGAGCCTACAAACTTTCTGAAGTCCTGGCCCAGACTTCCGAGGACGAATTGAAAGCTGCGGCCCGACAGCTTATTGATGCCTATTTTTCCCTGGAAGATCCGCGTCGCCTGAATCCCAGCGGCAGGGAGCTGGGGGTGGAAACGGTGTTATCCAGCGGTTTAAGGCTGCGCGGTTTCATTGACCGGGTGGAGCGTGCGAACAACGGGGACGTGCGCATCATCGATTACAAAACCGGCAAGGCTCCCGATATGCGCTTTACCGGCGAGTATGTGTTTCAAATGCGGATGTATGCCCTGCTGTACCGGGAACAGTATCAGGTCACCCCCAAACGCACCCAGCTGCTGTTCTTGGGAGGCAACCCCCAGGTGTTGACGTTTGACCCTACCGATGCTGATGTGAGCGAATTTGAAACTGAACTTAACGCGTTGTGGTCAGACATAGCTGCTCACCTGCAAGCGAAGCGTTTTGAAACCCGGCAATCCCGGCTCTGCGACTGGTGCTACTTTCAAAACCTGTGTCCCGCTTTTGGTGGCACGGCTCCGGACCTGGACCCGGCGCAGGTAGAAAAAATTGCGGAAATCGGCCCTACCGCCGCGGGCTAGGCAGTTCGGAGCCCTTCCTCGGTTAGGCTGGAAACCATGGAAATGCGTCGTCTGGGAAATACCGGTATGCGGGTTTCAGCCTTGGGACTGGGAACCCTGACTTGGGGTCGAGATACCTTAGAGTCCGAAGCGGCCGCTCAGCTGGAGGCTTTTGTCGAGGCCGGGGGGAACTTGGTCGATACGTCCCCGACCTACGGAGACGGCCAGGCTGAGCAGGTGCTGGGGCGTCTGTTGGCCCACTCCAGTTCGACTGCAACAGATTCTGCCGGCGCGGATTCGTTCCGTTTTGCCCGTGAGGACTTGGTCATTGTGTCAAAAGCGGGGGTTTCGCGACGTCACGATGAATCTTTCGTGGACGCCTCGCGCCAGAATCTGTTAAGCAGCCTGGACCACACCTTGGCGAACTTGGGCACCGATTACGTGGACTTGTGGCTGATTCAGGTCCCCGATCCACACACCGACTTTGACTTGGTGCTGGGTGCGTTGTGGTCGGCTTGGTCGAGCGGAAAAGCGCGGTACGTAGGGTTGTCCAACCACGCGGGTTGGCAGTGTGCCTACGCGGCGGCGCGCCTGCGGGAAGGCACGGTCAATGTACCGGGTTTAGCGGCGGTAGAAAATGAGTACTCCCTGTTAAACCGGCAGGCTGAAGCCGAAGTTTTGCCCGCCGCCCAGTCGCTGGGATTCGGATTTTTGGGTTGGTCGGCGCTGGGACGCGGGGTTTTGACCGGTAAATATCGCAACTCGGTGCCGCCGGATTCCCGCGCCGCCTCCCTTCACCTGCAGGGTTTTGTGCAGCCCTACCTGCAAGGACGTTGCCGCAGCATTGTGGAATCGGTGGCGACCGCGGCGCAGGGCCTGGAGGTTTCTCCGCTGGCGGTATCGCTTGCCTGGGCTTTGCAAAAGCCCGGTGTGTCCAGCGCTATCGTCGGGGCGCGCAGTGCTGAACAGTTCCACCAAATCTTGGGGGCGCTAGGTACGAAAGTGCCGCGTCAAGTTATGACAGCTCTGGACGAGGTTTCTGACCCACGCCTGCCGGCAGCCTAGTGTTTCTGCACCCCGCTGCCCAGCGTGACCTCTCTCAGAGGCGACACCGAGACAGACGAAACTAGTCCTCGCCGTGCAGGTCGAAGTTCTCTAAATCGCCCTCGTCGAGATAATCGTCATCGTCATCGTCGTCATCATCATCGTCAAAGTCATCTATGAAATCGCCGTCGTCATCGTCATTGTCATCATCGTCATCGTCGTAGTCCTCGTCGTCATCGTCTTCCAGAATGTCAAAAGGCAGCTCGACTCCAGTGGCGGTAAACAGTGCGTCGTCATAGGTAAAGAAAGCATCGCGAAGTTTTTCTTCGGCATCGCTCAGAACCGGCGAATCGTCCAAATCACTATCCGCCGCAGACGCCACTTCCAGATGCCGCTGCAACGCGGCAATCAAATTATCTAGCTCCGTACGAGGATTCTTCATAAGCTCAATTCTAATCGGCGTGACCCAAGCTCGCAGGGGAATTTCGCGCGAAAACAGAGGCTCACCCCATCAACGTGAGCAAACCGATAAGACCGCTGAATCGCCCTTGTGCCACCCCACCAGAAACACCCGACTTGGTTGAGGGAACCAAAACAAACTAGGGCAGGTGCAGCTGTCCTCTGACCATGGTCACCATCAGGTCGGTGCCTTTGATTTCCGAAGTTTCATCGGGCCCTACGATTTGAGATTCTCCATTAGGGCCGGTCAACTGGGAGGCTCCACCCTCGACCCCCAGAGGGAGGACAATCCACATCTTGCCGGGAGTATAGGTGGTGGAGGGAGCTTTCCCTGCGATTTCCGCCTTAATGTTTGCCACCACTACCCGCGCGTGCGCCCGAGCGGCGTCAGCCCGTTTAGACTCGTGAACATCGGTAATGTCACCAACTGCGTAGACGTGATCCTGGCCCTTAACCCGCAGGTATTCGTCCACCGCGACCTGTCCCTCGCTGTTCAGGGAATCACCGTAGTTCGCCCGCAGATAGCCCGAAGCCGTTTGGGCTCCGTAGCACAGGAACCACATATCCGCGTCGATTCCCACTCCAGCCTGGGTCTCGACATGGAAAGGCGCCAGCTCGCCGATGTCGGTTGGCGGCAGGTAAGCCAAAGGAGCGCCCAAAACCAACTGCACTCCGGCCTGCTGCAGCTCCGCGGTCAAAACGCTGCGCAAGTCTTCGGCGTATTCATTCGACCCCAAAATATGCGGGGAACGGTCCACCATAATAATTTCCATATCGGGGAAGTTCGTGAACAGCTCACCGGCGAATTCAATGGCGACAGTGCCCGCACCGACCAACATAACCCGCTTCGCTTGCGACAAATTATTCCGGGTTTCTTCCAGACGGCGTTTCGCTAACGAGGCTGTCGGGATATTGTGTTTCGCCGGATAAGGGTAGGTTGTGCCGGTGGCCAAAACTAGGTAGTCCGATTCAATAGGGTCGTGATTTGCCAGGTGAACGGTGGTTCCCTCGACGCGGGTTGCTTCCCCGTGCACGACCCGGCCGTGCTTTAACAGGCGCGAATAGGGCATGAAAATGGTGTGGGTCCAAATATCATCGACCGCGGCACGCAAAGCCGCCGCGTGATGCACAAACTGGTCTTTTTGTTCCACCAAAGTCACTTCGGCGACATCGTCCAAACCGCCGGCCACGGTGATTCCCCCGTATCCGCCGCCGACTACAGTAACTCGAACCACACTACCTCCCGCTTCGGCTCCCCGAGGATAAAGAATTTTCAAACAAAACGTCTTAATCCTAACCTAATAGCCCGCCAGTGCACTGGTTTCGCGTAAAGTATTTCTGCCCGCCAGGCGTGGGCGAGATTATAGTTCTGCGGCCAGCGGGACCTGCAAGGCTCGGGCGATATTCGGGGGGAAAAATCCCTCCCCTTTCAAAACTTTGCCGTCTTCGCGATAAATCGGTTTCCCGTCCGGTCCCAGCTTCGACATATTAGACGCCTGAACTTCCTGCAATACTGCCGGCAGGTTGATGCCTGCCTCTAGGGCCATGCCATAGACAACGTAGGTCAAATCCGCCAAAGCGTCAGCAACCTCGACGGTGTCGCGAGCGCCCTCGTCGAGTTCGCTGATTCCGTCCATGACGCCGCGCAGCGCCGCATAGGCTTTCTGACCGTACAGCGCGCGCACCAGCTCGGAAGTTTCTTCTAAAATCAGCGACAAGCGCATATGCATTCGCTCATTTTCGATGTTCGGCCCGCTAGTCACGATTGGCAGACCATAAACTTGATGAAATTGCCGCACCAGGGCTTCGGGGTCGCGCGGGTCGGGGGCTGGCAGTGTTGTTTCACTCATTTTTTGTACTTCTTTCCTGGTCCGAGGCATTTCCCCGGTTACCTTGCTGTAATAGTTTCATAAGGGCGTTCCACGAGGTCGCCGGTTCCAGCGGGTCCCCCGGTAACAGTGTCGCCACGGCACGGTCTTCCCGCTGGTCCTGATGCAGTCCAATACCGCGCAAGATACCGCCAAAACGGAATCCACAACGCCAGGCGACCCGGATAGACGCCAGATTTTCCGGGTGTGCTTCCAGGGTCACGCATTGGAAACCCAACAGGTTGAACGCGGTGGTGACCGCCAACTGCAAGGCCTCACGCATCAGCCCGCGCCCCCGCCACTCGGGAGCCATCCAGTACCCGACATTGGCGGTCTTTTCCAACCCGACCCGCAAAGAAATCGTGCCCGCCACGTGGGGAGTTTGGGCATCATAAGTGCGGATAATCCAGCTGGCTCCCCCCTCGTCCCACAGCTGGGGGCAAAGTTCGTTTAAAAAGTTATCCGCGTGTTCCGGGCCGAAAGGCACCGGGACCGTCGTAAAACGCTGGATCTCGGGATCTTGGCAAGCGGCCGCAACTTCGGGGGCGTCCGCAGCCCGCGGCACGTCCAAGGTCAGGTTGGTACCATGCACCGGAAAGGGCCGATGGGCCCCGATTCCCCCCTCGCTGGCACTGGTGGAAACAGATTTTGCGATTCCCTGAACGAAAGGTGTTTCAGACATGAATCCTCCCGAACGAAAATACGACAAAGACCCGGAGTTCCGGGTCTTGTGCGAGGAAAGGGACTTGAACCCTCACGACCGCAATTGGTCACAAGCACCTCAAGCTTGCGCGTCTACCATTCCGCCACCCTCGCTGGTGCTAAAGGCAAATCAAATTTAGCGGGTTTAGGCGATATTCTCAAAACGAAGTCCGCAACGAAAACGTACCTGTGCGAAACTTGGCGCAAAACCCGGGGATTGACGACCCGCAAAACGAATCGAACCTCAATCAGCTTCCGAGAACTGCCAAATCTCGACCATAGAAGCGGTCGGGGTCAGGAAAAAGGCATTTTCATCGACATCGTCTTTGCCGGTAGCACTGGCTTTCACCAACACGTAACCGCTGGCCAGCTTGATGCCAATCTGAGCCGGATCCGTGGCCGCTTCGGCGGAAAGAGTGCCGTCAGGACGCATGAACCGAACCGTTTTTGCCGAACCGCGCATCACCTCAGCGACCTCGGCGTTGCCCGAGTACACGCCAATCACGATTAGGCCCGAACCGACCAGCGGATCACCGCGGACCAGGGACTTCGCCCGCACAGCGGCGCGTTTGAAATAATTACGCCCTTCAACAATGTCATCATTCACGGTCTCATTCTTTCACGACCGCATAGACAGCGCCGGAATTTGGGTAAAGATTTACCTTGAGGCCCCCGCTGAGGCGCTCTGGCGAATCCTCAGTTTAAGAGGCTGCGCAGCTGGTCAAGGCTGATTCCCGCGGAAACCTCCCGGTTCTCTTGACCGGAGAGTACCGCCCCGATGAGGTCGCGTTTCTTTTCTTGCAGCTCCAAGACGCGCTGTTCAATAGTGTCGGCGGCGACCAGTCGATAGACGTTGACGAACCGTTTTTGCCCCAGCCGATGTGCCCGGTCGACAGCCTGGGCCTCCACCGCCGGATTCCACCACGGGTCGGTGAGGAACACGTAATCCGCCTCGGTGAGGTTCAAACCAAACCCACCTGCCTTCAACGAAATCAGGAATACGTCGACTTCCCCGTTTTGGAACCGTGCCACCTGCCGGTCGCGGTCCCGACTGGTGCCGTCCAGATAGGCGTAATCAATCCCCGCCTCGTCCAGTTTTTCCCGCAGTATCGCCAAGAACGAAGTGAACTGGGAAAACACCAGCGCCTTGTGGCGCTGCCGTGCCGTCACGCTGCTATCGTCGCGCAACCCCTCCAACGTTTGCAGCAGATACGTGACTTTCGCACCGTCCTCGTGCGCGTGATGGTCGATGAGCCGAGCGCTCAAAGCGAGCTGACGCAGTCGGGTCAGCGCCGTAAGGATATTGATACGAGGAGAATTAGCGTCCGCCGCCTGGGCTCGGGCCGTCGTCAAATACTTGGCGTACCAGGTGCGCTGCACCGGTTCCAGGTCGATAGAGACAATCTGTTCGATTTTTTCGGGCAGCTCCTGAGCGACACTGTCTTTGGTGCGGCGCAGCAGGAACGGCGCCACCCGATCCGAAAGCTCGGCAGCCGCCTCGCTGCGATCGCTGAGTGTCTCGGCGGCAAAACGGCGGGTAAATACCGGCAAGCTGGGCAGCACCGTGGGAACAGTCAGCGACATAATCGACCACAAGTCAGTGGCGGTGTTTTCGATGGGTGTACCTGTCAAGGCAAAAGCCCACTTCGCGTGCAGACGGACCAAGGCTTTATGGGTGGCGGTGGAGGGGTTTTTCACAAACTGGGCTTCATCGAAAACTAAACCCGAGAAACTCTGAGTTTGCCAGAAATCTATGTCCATTCGGGCCAGCGTATAGGTAGTCAGCACCAGGTCGGCTTGTTCGACTTCGCGGGCCACCCTCTGACAGTCGGCAGCGGCTTTGCCCACGCTCGTCCTTTGGGTGTACACCCGCAAGTCCGGGAACCATCGCGAGGCCTGCTCTTCCCAAGTTCCAATCAAACTGGCCGGTACCACCACGAACACCGCAGCCGAATCCGCGGGACTATCCCCCAACTGCAGCTTTTGCCCGGCGATAACCGCCAGCATCTGCATAGTCTTGCCCAGACCCATGTCGTCAGCCAAGATGCCGCCCAAACCGGCCTCGGCCCGCGCCGTCATCCAACGGAAACCGTCCTCTTGATACCCTCGCCATGTGCCTTGTGCCAACGCGGGAGTCGACACTTCGGGCGGATTCACCAGTCTGTTGACGGCGTGTTCCCAATCACCGGAAAACTGGCGCGTCGTGGCCAGCGCCTCCAACGCCGAGACCAGCCCGAAATTAGAAATCCCAACCGTAAAAGCCGCACTTCCGGAAAAGTCGTTAAGCCCCAAATCGGTGAACTCGCGAATCAGGCGTTTCAGCTGCTGATTTTTCGCCGCATACAAATCCACCCAGTTACCCTCGGGAGTTTGCCACCAGCGCTCCACCCGCCCCAGAGCCGCCAGGAACTCTTTCGTGTCCAAGTCTTCCTGCCCCAGGCGCAACCCCAAGTCCAGCCCGTAACGCAACCCCCAGCCGCGCGGCTCACCCTCGGGCGGTTCACCGACCGCATCGAAGTCCGGGGCGGTGTCTGTCCGAGGCGCCCCTTGAGTAGCGGAAAGCGCCTGGTCAATCCGCAAATCGAGCACCGGACCGTCAGAGAAAATCTGAATGTGTTGTAGTTCGGGGGAAATATTGACTTCAGCGCGTTCGGAAACGTTGATGGTGTTGATAAATTCGCGAATCCGGTCCAACTCAAATATGGGAAATTTTTTCGTAAAGAACGTCTGAATTTCGGATTCATTCCAGCCTCCCAGGGAGCCGACGCCCCGCATAGCCTCCTGAATTTCCGGATCGGGAGTGTTGGGGTCCAAAGCCACTTCTACCGCGGCGGTGTTCGAGCGGCGGCGCACGGTCCAGCGGATTTCGACCAGTTTCGGGTTCATTTCGTTCAGTCGCAGCAATCCGCACAATCGGGGAGGACCGAAAACGTGTTCCTGGGTCAGATGCATCGAGTCACGAGACAGTACCCCCAGCTCCCCCAGGCGTTTGGCGTAGTTCGCCCAAAATTCGTTGGCCTGCGCAGCCGGGATTTCCCATCGAGCTTGCGCCGCGGCCAGCGCGTTCAGCCCCTCGTTCACCCCAGCTTTCAATCCGGCGCACGCCACGAAACGCCCGCGTAGGGCGTCCAGTCGCGGCCCGAGAGGCTGACAGTCGGCCCCGTTGGTTTCGGGCGTGTCTGAGGGAACGCCAGCCCTCGCAGTTTCAGTGCCGGCCGCTACCGTTACCGAGCCGTCCTCGTGCTGGGTGATGACTAAGACCGTTTGGGGGTCGGGAGCCGCGGGACGCAGCACGGTGGTGCGAGTAGCGTCAGAAAATACGCTGACTCCGCTGGTGATGCACTTTTCCAGGAGGTCCAGACCGGTGGGGTCTAGGTGACTCAACTTCACAAGCTGCGCTCGGGCACTATGTTCAAAAAGGTGGCGCATCGCGGCGAGCTGCGTGGGGTTCAGTCCGCGGGTAACCGAGGCCCAGCGCGAGGTCAGGTCACGCCAAGTGGCACGTTTTTCTGACCAGTCTCCGGCCGGGTTGATACGCAGGGGAACCAAGGTTTCCCCCTCTATCTGGATTGCCAAAGGCTGGTTCGTAACATCAACCTCGCCAGCGTTGAGCAAACTGCCGAGCCCCGCGCGCCAATCCATTTCGTAAGCCATTCTGTCTATTTTACAGGTTTCAGCGCCGGATTTTCCGTTGCGGCGAAAACCTCCCTAGAATAGGGACGTTATGTTGCACGTGATTTTCTTTCAACCTCGCATTGCCGGGAATACCGGTGCCGCTATTCGCCTGGCCGCCTGTACCGGCGCTACCCTGCACGTGGTCGAGCCGACCGTGTTTGACCTGGATAACGACACCAAGTTGAAGCGTGCCGGACTGGACTATCACGACCTAGCGCACCTGGAGCGTCACCCCGATTTGGACGACTGCCTGGCACACGTGCCCGGAAAACTTTATGCCTTTACCGGCCACACGGACATACTGCTGCCCCAGATTCAGTTCCAGGACGGGGACGGTCTCATGTTTGGCCCCGAAGATACCGGGCTGCCGGTTGAAGTCATGGACGACCCGCGTGTCACCAGTCGGGTTCGGATCCCCATGCTGGAGGGGCGCCGCTCCCTGAACCTTTCGATTTCAGCGGCGATTGGGCTGTATTACGCCTGGGGTCAGCTCGGCTACACCGGCGGTATGTAGTTTCATTTTTCCTGGTCACAAGTCTCGATTTCCCGGTTTTCCGTGTGCCTGCGCGGCTTTTCCCTTTTCCTCATGTTAATCTCGAGGAAAAGAGGGAGCACGTGTGATTAAGTACCTGGGTTCAAAACGCACTTTGGTGCCTGCATTGGCACAGATTGCGGACCTGTCGGGCGCACGCACCGCCCTTGACGCCTTTACCGGAACGACCCGGGTCGCCCAAGCATTTAAAGCTCTCGGGATTACCACCGCCGCCAACGATGTGGCCAGCTATTCCCGGGTACTCGCGGACTGCTATATTGCCACCGACAAACGTCAGATAAACGACCACGAGCTACGAACTCTCTTGTGCGACCTACAGGCCACCCCCGGCGAGCCAGGCTACTTCACGGAAACGTTTTGCGAAAAGTCTCGGTTCTTCCAACCGCGGAATGGGGCGCGCATTGACGCTATCCGCAATCGGATTGAGGCGGAATTCGCCGCCGACCCCCGCTACCCTATCCTGCTGACCTCGCTGATGGAGGCAGCAGACCGGGTAGATTCCACGACCGGGCTGCAGATGGCGTACCTGAAACAGTGGGCTCCGCGCGCGTACAATGACCTGGAACTGCGAGTGCCCGAGCTTTTGGACGGTACTGGCACCACCTACCAACGCGACACGAACGCACTGATCGCTGACCCCGCGACCCCGCGTTTTGACCTGGTTTACCTCGATCCGCCCTATAACCAGCATCGTTACTTTACGAACTATCACATTTGGGAGACGCTGATTCGCTGGGATTGCCCCGAGGCGTACGGCGTGGCGCAAAAACGGGTGGACGCTCGGGATTCTGCCACGCATTCGGCGTATAACCGGAAACGCGAGATGCCCCAGGCTCTGCAAAGCCTGATTGCGCAGGTCGACACGGACACGCTGGTGCTGTCCTATAACAATGAATCTTGGATTGATTTTGACACCCTGTTTGACGCGGTGGCGGCTGGTTTTGAGGACTGCGTAGCGCTGGCTTTTGACTATAAACGCTACGTGGGTGCCCAAATCGGCATCTATAACCCAGAGGGAACCAAGGTCGGTAAAGTCACCCACCTGCGGAATCTGGAATATCTGTTCGTCGGGTGCAGCGCGCAGGTTGGTGCGCGTATCCGCGCCGCTTTCCACGTCCCCGACGCCCCGGAAGCGCCCTCAGAACCGCGCCTCCTCGCCCAAGTGGGCTAGCTCTACGGGTTTTTTCTGTTACGTTTGCGTCTTTTTGAGAGACAGGGCGCGTGGTGCCTCATGTCATTTTGAGCGCGAAGTGGGGGTTAGGCGCTGCGGGTTTTGATGCCTTGGGTGAGTAGGGTTTTATGTTTAGCTGAACTGTCCCAGATTTTCCCATCTACTCAAACGGAACAAAACCTGGGACAGTTCAAAACGCTACGTGGGTGCCCAAATCGGCATCTACAACCCGGAGGGAACCAAGGTCGGCAAAGTCACCCACCTGCGGAATCTGGAATATCTGTTCGTCGGCTGCAGCGCGCAGGTTGGTGCGCGTCTCCGCGCCGCTTTCCACGTCCCCGACGCCCCGGAAGCACCCTCAGAATCGCGGCTGCTCGCCCAAGTTGGCTAGCTCCGGCGGGGTTTCTGTCAGTCTGCGTAATCGGGTGGAAACCCTGTACGCTGCGAATCCTTTTCTTATAAACTGTAGCAGTAAATGGGCATTAGTCTGTGGACAGTTCTAGGCAACAGGGGGGTGCGTCGTGAGTGTGCGGGTGAGTGTGCGGGTGAGTGTTTCCCCAGAATTGCTATTGTGGGCGGTAGAACGCAGTGGTAAATCCCTGCTCGACCTGACCGAGAGCATTCCCGGTCTGGGGAACTGGATTAGCAAAAAAACCAGCCCGACTCTCAAGCAATTACAGTCTTTTGCGGATAAAACCCACACGCCTGTTGGGATGCTGTTCTTGGACACTCCTCCGGCAGAAGTTCTGCCTATCCCGGATATGCGAACAGTGAAGAACCGGGATCTTACGCACTTAACAGCAGACTTGCTGGATACGATCTATGATTCCCAAGCTAAACAAGACTGGTACCGTGACTATGCGCTGGAAAACGGTGCAGAACCTCTCGATTTCGTCGCTTCCTGTAGTACAGGAACTCCTGTACAAGAAGCCGCAAAAAATGCTATAACGCTGTTGAAACTGCCCTTAACCCACCAAGAAGCCAGAAAATACGATGAGGCTTTTCGGGTCTTATGCCAAAGGGTTGAAGAGACCGGGATACTCGTCATAGTGAACGGGATAGTTCAACACAACACACACCGAATTCTAGACGTTGACGAATTCAGAGGATTCGCCCTGACAGATGCAATCACACCGCTAATATTCATCAACGGTCAAGATACCCGTGCTGGGAAAATTTTCACCCTCCTACACGAGTTTGGGCACATACTTCTGGGGCAAAGCGCACTAGACAACCCCACGCTTACCGATACGGGAAAATCCGATAAGAACGATACAGAACTGTGGTGTAACGAATTCGCGGCACACACCCTGATTCCCGATTCTCTCATCACAAACATAACCACAAGAGAACTCAACCAACAATTAGTCGATAACCTGGCTCGACAAACCTACACCAGCACGCTAACAGTACTGAACCGGCTTTACGGAGCGGGGCTATTATCCTGGGACAAATACACCACCTGGTATAAAAAAGAAGAAGAACAAGCATTAGAATACCTGCATAACTCGACCCCGGGCAGTGCGGGTGGAAACTTTTATAACATGCTCCCCTTGCGTGCCAGTAAAACCCTGACTCGCGCAATAATCACCAGCACTCTCGAAGGGCAAACCCTGTACACCGAAGCGTTAAGCATCCTCGGAATCAAAGATCCGGAAGCTATAGATCACCTCGCAAAACACTTGGAGGTGGCGTGAAATACCTGTTAGACACAAACATTTTTATCGAGTCCAAAAACCGCTATTATAGTTTCGACATAGCTCCCGGGTTCTGGGAGTGGCTAAATAGAGCCATGACCAACGGTGATATTAACAGTATTAAAAATGTTTATGACGAGCTGATGAACGGTAACGACAAAGATCTCCTTACCTGGATAAATTCCAGGAAAGGGTTTTTCCTGGACATTGACGAAAACACCTTGAAATATGTGAAAGACTTGAGTACCGGGGCTGGAGACCAACACTACAAGCAACATGCGATGAACACCTTCCGGCAAAGCGCTGACCTGTTCCTAGTTGCCTACGCTAAAGCGCATGGCTTTGTTGTAGTAACACTGGAAAAACCAGAACCAAACCGGAAAAGCCGCATAAAGATACCCGAAGCCTGCCAACACCTTAAAGTAGAATACTGCAACACTTTTGACATGATGCGTTCACTAAAAGCCAAGCTGATACTTTGATCTTTAGTGCTGCGCCCCGCCGGAGTACCTTAGGTATATTGAGCGCAATAGGGGGTGGGGATCACAAATCACCAGGGCGTTGGCTCACTCTTTGGGGAGCAAAACGATTCCGTCCATGTCGGCGTGCAAGATGTCTCCGGGGCGCCACGTGATGCCCCCGAAGTTTAGCTCCACATCGGTTTCGCCCACGCTGTCTTTGGCAGATTTACGAGGAGTAGTGCCCAGCGCTTTCATGCCCAGAGCCAGACCGAGAATCGTCGCCGAGTCGCGAATTGCCCCGTTGATGACGACCCCGGCCCAACCGTTCTTTACCGCGGCACCCGCAATCATGTCCCCGCACAAGGCCGTGTGCAGGTCCCCCTCTCCGTCAACAACCAGGACCCGGCCCTCCCCCGGGGAGTTCAGCGTGGCTTTCACCAGACCGTTGTCGAGGTGGCAGTGAATGGTCGTAATCTGGCCGGCGAAAGCCTTGTGCCCGCCAAAGTTAGCCATCTGAATATCGCAAACCCGCAGCTTGTCACCGTATTCGTCATACAAATCAGTGGTTGCGAGGGGGGCTATCATGTTTTGTTTCATTGTCGTTTCCTTTCCGAAACACCACTGCATACCGCAAGAATGGTACGAATCCACCGGTCTCGGGGCGCTGGCGTCACCAGTCTAACGAATATCTCGAACTATCGAGGAGGAAAGCCGACCCCCAGGAATTTGGCGACTTCGCGGGTCTCCGGGTGGGTTTTCAGCCGATTCAATGTACCAGTCTGACGAACCACTCCATCGAGCATAATCCCCACCCGATCTGCCACTAAAGCGGCCTCCGCCTGATCGTGGGTGACGTAAACGGCGGTGATGTGGCTGCGTTTCACAATGTCGCGGATTTCAGCGGCTAATTCGTACTTCAACTGTTCGTCAAGGGCGGAAAGCGGCTCATCGAGTAGCAGCAGTTTTGGCCTAGCCGCTAGGGCGCGAGCGAGGGCGACCCGCCCGGCCTGCCCCCCTGAAAGCGTGTCGACACGGCGTTTTTCCATGCCCTCCAGCCGCACCAGCTGCAGCATTTCGGCCACCGTGGCGGCTATTTCCGTTTTGCTAGGGCGCGGGCGGCGCAGTTCCAGGGCGTAACCAACATTGCGTTCCACGTTGCGGTTGGCAAACAGCTGGCCGTCTTGAAACAGCATCGCGAATCCGCGCCGATGGGTGGGAATGGACTCCTGGTTGACGTCGTCCCAGGTCAAGGTGCCGGAATCGGCCGGCAGCAATCCCGCCACAACCTGCAGCAGGGTTGATTTCCCGCAGCCGGAGGGTCCCAGCAGCACCATAATTTCGCCCTTGCCCACGTTCAGGTTCACGTCCTGCAAGATGGGTACGGGGGCCTCACCGCGTCGGTTTGGCGGGTAGGAAAAGGTCACTTGCCGCAGGCACAAGCCCGGGTGGGCAGTATCGTTCACGTGTTTATTCTCCCCTCTAATACAGTCGCCGTCGCGGGCCTCGCGTAGTCGCGGCAAAACCGTTTTCCGCCACGAACATGACCAACGCACAAGTCAGCGCCAGCACCACGCTCGCGGCGGCGCTCGCCCCTTGTGCCTGCGCGGACGGACGGGAACTCAAAGCAAAAATCGCCACCGGCAGTGTCGGCTCCAGCGGCCTGGCCAGGAAACTGGTCGCCCCAAACTCCCCCAGCGAAATCGCGAAAGCGAAACCGGCCCCGACTCCGCTGACCCGCGCCAAAATGGGCAGCTCTACCGTGACGAAAGACTGCAGACGATTGGCCCCTAAAGTCGCTGCCGCCTCCCGCAGATGCGGATTGATGGCCCGCAAGGTCGGCAGGACCGAACGCAGCACCAGCGGCACCGCCACCACCGCTTGTGCGGCCGCCAAGAACGCAGCGTTAGCGGGCAGAGAAAGCGGCGGAGCCTGCAAAGTTATCAACATTCCGAAACCCACCGTAACCGCGCTGACGCCTTGGGGAGAGGAAAACAGCATATCGAACAGTTCCTGAGCCCCGCGCCACCGCGAGTTCGGCGGCACTCGGCGGGACACGACCAGAGCCACTGACAACCCCATGACCAGGGAAATCACGCAGGACAGTAACGCCACCTGCAGGGAATACCCCCACGCTGCCCAGGCCGTACCCGGCAGCTGCGCCACGATTCCCGGCTGGCCCAACGCCCGATAGTTCGCCAGCGTCCAGCGACCCGCCAAACGCAGCGAAGCCACCACCATGAAAATCAGCGGCACCGCCACCAACAGAATCCCGAAACCGGTCAAAACCAGCGCGAAAGCGTCCTCGCGGCGCACCCGCCGGGGAGGGACTGTACGCAACGCCCCCGCACGTTCAAAACGAGCCCGCGCCACCCCATTAATACCTAGGGCCGCCAATACGATGAGAATCTGCAGGATAGACAAAACTGCGGCTCCCGAAAGATTGAGGTAACTGGCAGTTTCTAAGTAAATCTCGACTTCCAAAGTCGTGATTTTTACCCCGCCCAGCACCCGAATCAGGCCGTAAGACGTGATGCAATAGAGGAACACCAGGGAGGCCGCGGCAAAAATCGCCGGCCCCAGCCGCGGCAGGGTGACGGTCAAGAACGCCCGCGCCGGACTGGCTCCGAGCGCCCGCGCCGCTTGTGCGGGACGCGGATCCAAACGCGTCCAGGCGTTGCCGACAATCCTCGCGACCAGGGAAAAGTTAAAAAACACCATCGCCAAGATAATCGCGGCACGGCTCTCGGACAGACCCAGGAAACCCAAGGGTGCGCCCGGCCCCAACAGGTTTTGGAACGCCACCCCGACCACTACGGAGGGCAACACGAAAGGCACCCCGGTGAGGGTGCGCCACACTCGACGCCCCGGAATCCGCAGCCCGTAAAGCACCCAGGCCCCGGCGACACCTAGGAAAACTGAGAATATAGTCCCCAGTAACCCCATCTCCAGGGTCCAAAACAGGGTCGTCCAGGTCCGGGTTCGACCGAGCATTTCGCGCAAAGCCCCACCGAAGCCGGCACTCCCGCCGGAACCCAAACCAGCCGCCGTACCGCTCAACCCCAGGCCGATAATCCGCAGGGTTGGCCACAGAAAAAACAGCCCCAGGAAAGCCAGCGGCAGGAAAACCATCACCGCTATAGCCACCCGAGGGGCTGTCTTTTCCATTTATCGCCTTTCGAACGCTCGGGACGACTAGCCCATAATCGAGGCCCAGGAACGTACCCAGGCTTCGCGGTTCTTAACCACGTCGGACTCCTTGAGCATGGCCGCCTGGCCCGACGGGGCGCCGAACTTGGCCAACGGTTCGGGCAGCTGCACCGTATCCAACACCGGATACATATAGTTGTTCTCGGTCAGGTCCTTTTGCGCCGTTTCCTCGGTCAGGAACTGGACCAACGCCGCGGCACCTGCCGGGTTCTTGGCACCTTTCAGCACCCCGGCGTATTCAATCTGCTGGTAGCAAGTCGCCGGCACGTTACCGATGGTGGAAACACTCCCGTCATCGCTGACCGCCCAAGCTGGGGACGAAGCGTAGGAGACCATAATGGGGTAAGCCGCGCTGCCGTTGTCATTAGAACCTGCCGTAAAGTCGACGTTGAACGCATCGTCCCACGACCCCACGGACTTGACCCCGTTCTCTTTCAGCGACTTCCAGTAGTCCGCCCACCCGTCTTCGCCCTTGGCGTTGATGGTGGACAGCAGGAATGCCAGGCCCGGCGTGGACGTGCGAGGATCCTCTACCACGGTGAGGTTCTTGTATTCAGGTTTCGCCAGGTCGTCGAAAGTCGCGGGGGGCTGCTGGCCTTTCTTTTGGAAGTAGGCGACATCGTAGTTCACGCAAACCTCGCCGCGGTCCACGGGAACCAGCTGTTTCGAATCCCCGCGTACCTTTTGCACGCTGGGAGCGAGCTTCCCGGTGAAATCAGCCAGGGCTCCGGCATCAACAGCGGCCTGAGCGGTGTTGTTATCAAAGCCGAACACGGCGTCGCCCAACGGTGCGTCCTTGGTCAAAATCAGCTTGTTGGTTAGCTCTACCCCATCGCCGTTCTTAACCACCTTTAACTTGTAACCGGTTTTCTTGGTAAAGGCGGCGGCCGTTTCATCGCTCAGGGGGAATGAATCATAGGTCACAAGGGTAACCGTGCTGCTGGACTTGTCCTGGTCGGTTCCCGGGGTGGTGGTGGCGCTATCGACCGGACGCGAATCGCTGCAACCCGCCAGCAAAGCCGCGCACAACCCTGCTGCAGCCAACGCTGCCAAAGTCCGGGACGAGGCTGGTCCACGAGTAATGGAAAACATAACTGCCCTTTCTACAATCAGTAAGAGCAGGGGAAAAGTCCACGTCCTGGGCGACGCAAACCGAGATTTACTCGACTTCCTCGGCAACATTACTTGCCTGGTGCGAGGGTCTGCCTGCCTCGTGCAACTCACGAAGTCACGGCACTCTCAGCGAATTTCGCTCCCCTGTCGTGCCTCTAAGTATATGCCATCGCCAGGCAAAATCTGGAGGCGCGCCGATTTGGCGGACCCCGGGGGTAAAGGTAAAAATAGAGAGGTAAATATGTAAAAATTTTTTACCTTGCAGGAGGCTCCGGAATGTTTAATGATTCGCAATCAGTAATTAATTTTGTGAAAGAGAAAAACATTCGTTTCATCGATGTGCGCTTCTCCGACCTTTACGGAACTATGCAGCACCTCACCATACCCACAAATATGCTGGAGGAAACGCTCACTGACGGAATGATGTTTGACGGTTCGTCCATCAACGGCTTCACCGCGATTCACGAGTCCGACATGAAACTGATTCCCGACCCCACCGCGGCTTTCGTCGATCCGTTCCGCCGGGAACCGACCTTGGTGCTGTATTCCTCTATCGTCGATCCCTTTACGAACGAGCCGTTTTCCCGCGATCCGCGTGGCGTCACCCAGAAAGCGGAGGCCTACCTGAAGTCCACCGGCATCGCCGACACGGCGTACCTGGCTCCTGAACCGGAGTTTTACATTTTTGATTCCATTCAGTTCCGCACCGATCCGCACGATACTTTCGTGAAAATTGGTTCTCGAGAATCGCCAGTGACCTCGGGTGATTGGGAGGACGGGCACAACTTGGGCAACAAGATGCCGTTCCAAGCCGGCTACGTCCCCGTCCCCCCGATGGACGCCACCGCCGACGACCGGGACGCCATTGTGCGCGCCTTGCAAGAGACCGGTTTTGAAATCGAACGTTCTCACCACGAAGTCGGGGCGTCGGGCCAGCAGGAAATCAACTACACCTATTCCACTCTGCTGCACGCCGCGGACAACCTCACGGTGTTCAAATACATCGTGAAGAACAAGGCTATCGAACTGGGCAAGACCGTGACTTTCATGCCCAAGCCGCTCTGGGGTCAGGCCGGTTCGGGAATGCACTGCCACGTGTCTTTGTGGAAAGACGGCAATCCCCTGTTCTACGGCGAAAACGGCTACGGCGGCCTGTCTGACCTGGCGCGTTGGTTTATCGGCGGGTTGCTGCGTCACGCGGCCGCGATTCTGCCGTTTACGAACCCGTCCATCAACTCTTTCCGCCGCTTGGTTCCAGGCTTTGAAGCCCCGGTGAACCTGGTGTATTCGGCACGTAACCGGTCTGCTTGCATTCGCATTCCCGTCACCGGGACTTCCCCGAAAGCAAAGCGTGTCGAGTATCGCGTGCCCGATCCTTCGGCGAACCCCTACCTGGCTTTCCCCGCGATTTTGATGGCGGGCCTGGACGGGATTCGCAATCGTATCGAACCGGCCGAGCCCATCGACAAAGACCTTTACGAACTTCCTCCTGAGGAGTACCGCGACATCGATAAACTGCCGCCGTCGTTAGATTTGGCGTTGCATGCCTTGGAGGACGACAACGAGTTCCTCACCGAGGGTGACGTGTTCACGACTGACCTGTTAGAGACGTGGATTCGGCTGAAACGCGAAAATGAGGTGCAAAAGTTGTTCGTGCACCCCCACCCGCTGGAGTTTGAACTGTACTACAACTGCTGATAGTTGCCGTTTTTCGCAGGTTCACAAGGGTTCTGCCACATCTTCGCGTTGCTGTCACCTTTTTCCGGGTGGCGGCGGCGCGTTTTTATCCCTGGGCTTTTCCCGCATCAGCCACGGCCCAATCATCAGCATAATTCCGATAATGGCGGCGAAACTCAGCGCGACAATTTCCTCTGGAACCACTCCGTCAACAAACACTCGCATGACGACCAGGGTTATCACCAGCACGCCGCAAAAACTGATGAGGTTGCCGGCCGTGAGGTTGGCGATACCCAGATTCAGGTTCAGGCTCTGCTGCAGCTTCGCCCCGAAACCGCTGGCTGCCGCGACTTGGCTCATATACATCGGGTCCTCCGACACGCCGGTGACGCTGGTGCCTAGCTGGCCGGCTTTCGGGGCTGGGTCCTGGGGTGTCATCGGGGCCGGCAATGCGGGTGCCGGATTGGCGTCGGGCCCGACGGCGGCGTTACGCGCCTGGTTCTGGGGGTGCGCTGCCGTGGTTTTTCCCTCATTGGCCGACGCCGCCGCCTGAGCGACGGCCTGCTGAGCGTTGGCCTGAGCCACGTTGGCTTGACGTACCGCCGCTTCGGGTATGGCGGCCGGAACCGCCGGCGCGCCGGGAGCGCTTGCGGGGGTGCCGGCCGGATTCGCGGGGGCGGGAGCAGCCTGAGTCTGGGCTCCTTCCGCCCGCAGGGTTGCCGCTCCGGCAGCAGTCTGCGTGGTAGTTTGGGCGCCAGCCAGTTGTGTGGCCGCCGCTTGGGCGGAAGTGGCGGGAGCGGTATTTGCGCCGGCAGCAGCGTTTGCCAGGGTGGGCAAGGCGGATTGGGCGGCAGTGCCCGCCGCAGCTGTACCCGGATTCGCAGCTCCCGCGGCAGAGGCGGGGGTCGCGGTAGCTGCGGCCCCGCTATTTTGGGCCGCGGCGTAGAGATTTGCTCCCTGTCCGGGAGGAATCATCTGCGCACGTCCCAAAGAGGTTTGTACTGTTCCGGGAGACACCGTGGATTGGGAAAATGACTGCAGCATTCGTGCCAAAGAATCCGGGTTCGCCCCACTCTTTTGGGTGGCGGCCTGACCGGCAGCGTTCTGCCAGGCGCTGCGGGAGTTTTGCAGTGCGGAGTCAAGGTTGGTGCCGGAGGTTCCGGTGTTGGGCAGCAACTGAGTGGCCGGGGAGGCGTTGGATTGGGCGGACGCCGGATTGGGCTTTCCGGTGGCTGCCTCGGAAGTGTTTTGCGCCGATGCCAGCCCCGCCACTATATTGGCGACGGCAGCAGAGTTTTGTGGCACCGGCAAGCCGGTAGCGCTCAAGTTCCCCTGGGCGGCCGCCCCCATATTGGCCGCCGCGTTGTTGACCGCAGCTTGGGCGTTTTGAGCGGCGGTGGCAGCATTTTGGGCAGCATTAGCCGCATTGGCAGCATTAGCAACCCCTGGATTTCCTAACGGAAAGGAGGGGCCGACCGCAGGTATGCTCATGGACGCTCCCCCTTTCAATCAGATTTCCACAGGAAAGTATGCCCGCCGATTTGATAACCCTTACATCGGCTCTGCTGGTTTCATTATGAGGCTCCACAATCGCAAAGTCCACTATTTCGGCATAGTTGAGCCAAATACTATGTTCTATCTTTCGACCTATTTTGCGGTATGTTAAACCTATTGATTCAGGAGGCTCTGTTGACCACGAACTATTACGCCACCCCCGCCCAAATCAGCCTGGAACCCAACGATTCCATACCTGCACTGTTTTTCACCCGCGCACGGCGCACTCCCCAGGCGGTCGTGATGATGCGACCGCAGCCTTTCGGAGATGGCTGGGAAGAGATTACCGCCTCCACTCTGGCTAACCAGATTATCGATGTGGCGCGCGGATTTATCGGTATGGGGCTAGAGCCCGGGGACTGCATCGGCATCATGGCCGGGACCTCCTACGAATGGGTATTGTTAGATTACGCCGCCCAGTCGGCTGGTCTGACCGTGGTTCCCATCTATGAAACTGATTCGGCAGTCCAGGTGGACTGGATTTTGGAGGATACTGGGGCGCGTTTTGTCATCACCGAAACCGCGACTCAGACTCGCTTGGTTGAGTCCACCGGACGGGTTGTGGATTGCGGGGTAGCCGCTCTCCAGGACGGGGCGCTAGACCAGATTCGCCTCAAAGGAACCAACATTCGCAAACAGGAAGTTCGGGAGCGCTTGTCCGCAGTCAACCTTGATTCGGTGCTCTCCATCGTTTATACCTCCGGAACGACCGGTAAACCGAAAGGCGTGGAGCTGACCCAGCGCAACTTCGTCTATATGGCTTTGATGATTGGGGACAGTTTGCCCGAAGTCATCGACAACAAAAAGACCCGTATGCTGCTGTTTTTACCGCTGGCACACGTGTTTGCCCGTTTCAGTTCCTACACGGTACTTTCTGGGCGCGGCATGCTGGGCTGCGTCCCAAACGTGAAAAACCTGCTGCATGACCTGCAATCTTTCCGCCCCACCAGCATGATTGTGGTGCCTCGGGTTTTGGAAAAAATTTATACCGCTGCCCAGGTCAAGGCCGGTCGCGGCCTGAAACACACAATTTTCAGTTGGGCGGTGGCGCAGGCCATTCACTACTCGGAAGCTTTAGAGGATCCAAACCGCAAGTTTGTGGGATTCCGCTTGCATCGTTCTCACTCTATTGCGGACAAGCTGCTGTTTTCTAAACTCCTGGAACTGATGGGCGGGGACTGCCGCTGGGTCATCAGCGGTGGTGCTCCCCTAGGCGCGCGTTTGGGGCATTTTTTCCGCGGCGTGGGCTTGACTGTCATCGAAGGCTGGGGTCTGACGGAAACCGCCGGTCCGGTTACCGGCAACTTGCCTGGCAATATCCGAATCGGTAGCGTGGGGCGCCCGCTGCCTGGCGTGGAAATAAAACTTGACAGTAGCGGGGAAATTTTTGTTCGTTCCGACCTGGTGATGCGCGGGTATCGCAACAACCCCGAGGCGACCCGCCAGGCTTTGGACCCCGACGGCTGGTTCGCCAGCGGAGACTTGGGCGAAATCGACGACGACGGTTTCCTCAGCATTACCGGCCGTAAGAAAGAACTTATCGTGACAGCCTCGGGAAAGAACGTCTCTCCAGCTCCGTTGGAGGACTCGTTCCGCGGTCACCCCTTGGTTTCCAACGTGGTCGTCATCGGAGACAAAAGGCCGTTTGTGTCGGCTCTGGTGACTTTGGACCGGGAGATGCTACCCACGTGGTTGGCTAACCACAAACTTCCGCCCATGGATCCGGCGACCGCCGCCCTTCACCCCGCTGTTCAAGAATCCCTGATGAAAGGCGCCCAGCGGGCCTCCGCCAGCGTCTCCAGGGCCGAATCTATCCGCAAAGTACGGGTTATTATCGGCGACTTTACCGTGGACAACGGCCTGTTGACGCCGTCTTTAAAGGTTCGCCGGGAACTGGTCATTAAAAAATACGCCAAAGAAATCGAAGCTATCTACGCTAAATAGGCGCTGCGCGAGATGGCACATTGAGGGGTTAAATCAAGTTGGACCCGCGCGCGGCGGGTCCAACCAGTGGAGGTTTTAGTTATTCGGATTGAACGAGTTACCGTTCAACCGCGCTGGCGCGGCGACGCGTGGTGGCGACTGCGCCAGCCAGCAATCCGGCGCCGGCAATCAGGGCAGCGACAGAAAGCAAAGCAGCATACTGGGCAACGGAACCGGTGCGAGCCAGGGAGCGGCTCAAGGAGCCAGCTTCGCCGACGGTCTGAGCCCGATTGACTTGGGCCTGCTGAGCGGGAGCCGCCTGCACGGCGGAAGTCTGGACAGCGGTGGCGGGAACCACGTTGGCGTTGACTGCCGGGGCCTCAGAAACAGCCGCGTTCAGCAACGGGGTGGTCTGACCGGGAACCAAAGCCGGGCCGGCTGGTTCCGGAAGCTCAAACCACACAACCTGGGATTGACCGTTGGGGTCAGCCGGAGGAGTGTTTTCGGTCTTTGCCATGGTCAGCAACGGGGCGGGAGCCTGGGGGTCAGGAGCCGCGACCGGAGTGGAAACGGGGGCCATTGCGCTGTAGTGAGGCACTACATAAGTAACGGGAACGACCTGTGCCGGGGCGGGTTCAGCAGCTTCTGCCGGCTCAGCGGCGGGAGCAGCCTCCTCGGCCTGAGGTTCAGCCGGAGCGGCTTCCTCAGCGGGCTCAGCCTGGGCAGCAGTGCCCTCTTCGGCGGGAGCGGCAGTCTGTTCCTCTGCGGATTCAGAGACTTCTGTTTCGGTGGTTTCGGGGGCTGGCGTGGTTTCCTGCGCGGCGGGTTCCGCACCCGGGGCAGGTTCCTCGGTGGCTTCCTCAGAAGCAGCCGGTTCACCCTGAGTCGCCTGCGTGGTTTCCTCAGTAGTTTCCTCAGTACCAGCGACAGTAATGTCATTTTCCGCAGCAGTAGCGCCCGCCACCTCTATGGCGGGATCCGCTTCTAATGCGGCCTGGGTGCCATCGTCCGCGAAGGACGGGGCGAAACCCATCACCGCAGCTATAAGTAAGCCGCCTCCTGCGGCGTAAAGCTTATGTGAATTTTTCATGATCGGAGACCTCCATGCTCCAGCGATACCCTGTATATCGCTCTTCGGTTGCTGTCTTCCGGTTACCCTTCTTACAGCCAACCCGTACTCATAAGTATAGTCGATTTTGGCTCAATGACGCCGATTGATTACTCCGCCCGGTCTCCCAATTTGAAGTCAAATTTTTCATCTCAGTAAGTTTTAAGCTGGGTGACAGGAAAAATCGCTGAATTATCAACATTTAAATCGTTTCCAGCCGGTAAGGAATCTTTCATTTTTGTGAGGAATATCACATTTTAGAGATGCGAGCAAGGGTGTCATTTGACCTGACATTAAAATCAATTTTGTATTCACATTTGAACTTAGCCACACCCCTGTTTTGTGACAAAGTCCCACGTGAGAGGGCATTTATCGAGATTTGGCGTCTCTGGTGAGCGCGACACGCCAGAGACGCCGAAAATTGCCCCGTCCACCACCACCAGATTCCTAAGAGATTTACTAAAAAAACTCAGACATTCAGGAACGCTTGGCGAATTTAGGCATTTTCTCAGCTAACCCTCAGATTTGAGTTGAGTTTCGGGACAATTCCACTCAACATGACCGCCGAAAGCGCGGTAGTATTTTGCATTCATTCCGTGAACACGTTTCCACAATCTGGCAGCTGTTTGGATAATTTGTTGATTGCGAATTTTGGGGGAAAATTTCGTTTTCGCGAACCGGAAGCCTGGCCGGCTCCATTACCGTTCGCCCCCCTTTGACTGGGGACCCATGAACCGCCCGTTAAATAAACTGTCGGGCTGACAGGATTTGAACCTGCGACCCCTTGACCCCCAGTCAAGTGCGCTACCAAACTGCGCCACAGCCCGATTGCCCGAAAAGCAACATAGACACTTTACCCTATTGGGAACCGAAGGGAAAAACGCTGCCGCCCCGGACGCTTGAAAAAGGAATAAATCGTTGGAAAATCGCGGAAAATCCTAGCGGCCTTTCCGCTTTTCGCGCACCCGTACCCCGATGCGCACCGGGGTTCCTACGAAACCAAAGGTGTCCCGCAGGCGGTGTTCGATGAAACGCCGGTACTGCGGATCTAAGAAACCGGTCGTGAACAGGACAAACCTGGGCGGACACACCCCCGCCTGGGTGGCGTAGAGGATACGCGGCTGTTTGCCGCCGCGCAGCGGATGGGGGTGAGCCGCCACCAGCTCGCCCAAAAATGCATTCAAACGCGAGGTCGGAATCCGAATCGTCCACCCCTCCAGAGCGGCTCGCAGCGCCCGGGCAATCCGGTTCGTATGCCAGCCGGTTTTCGCCGAGATGTTAATCTTGGGCGCCCAGGACACATGCGCCAAGTCCACCTCCTGTTCGTATTTCAGCTCACCCTGACGGTATTCGTCCACCAGGTCCCACTTGTTGTTCACCAGCACTAAGGCCCGGCCCGCCTCGACGACCTGGTTCACGACCCGCACGTCTTGTTCCGTGAGAGGCTCTCCCCCGTCCAACAAGACCAACGCCACATCAGCGTTTTCGATGGCGGCTTGGGTGCGCAGCACCGAGTAGTAATCCGCTCCTACGCTGCGCTTGACTCGGCGACGCACCCCCGCGGTGTCTACAAAAACCCACTGCTGCCCGTCCAGTTCCAAAACCTCGTCCACCGGATCACGGGTGGTGCCGGGGACTTCTGAAACCACGGCTCGTCCCGCCCCCGACAGGGCGTTGAGCAGCGAGGACTTGCCCACGTTGGGCCGACCCACAAGGGCGACCCGCGGCGTAGAGTCTTCGGCACGAGTCACCGGTGTGGCCCCGGCCTCGGGCAATACCTGCAAAATGGCGTCCAGCAAGTCTCCCGTCCCGCGCCCGTGCAGGGCAGAAATCGGGTAGGGCTGGCCCATGCCGAGGTTCCACAAGGCGGCAGCATCGGCCTCTTGCCGCTCCGAGTCGACTTTATTGGCCACCAGCAGCACCGGTTTACCAGAACGGCGCAACAGCTTCATTAAACGCTCATCGGTGGCGGTCGCCCCCACGTTCGCGTCCACCACGAACAAAGCGGCGTCCGCCAGGTCAATCGCGATTTCGGCTTGGTCCGCAACCGCCCGGTCCAGCCCGGAAACTCCCACGTCCCAACCGCCGGTATCAACGAGGTGAAAATTGCGCCCATTCCAGTTCGCATCGTAAGTGACCCGGTCTCGCGTCACTCCCGGTTCGTCTAACACCACGGCTTCGCGACGCCCCAAAATGCGGTTCACCAGGGTGGATTTGCCGACATTGGGTCGACCCACCACGGCGAGGGTGGGCCAGTTTGGAGCGGCAGGCAGTCCGGCGGCGTCCAGCGTCAGGTCCCCGGAGAGCAAATCCAAGTCCTCCGGCTCGAGGTCGTAATCTTCCAGCCCCTCGCGTAGCATTTCATCACGCGCTGCGTCGGCGGGGTCTACCGTGCCATCGTCGACAAAGTTTTCGTATTCCACTTCAGGGAGTTCATCGCCGGACGCAATCGGATTGGGCTGTTGAGACAGCGTCGCGTCCCCGGTGTCTCCGGTGGTTTCCTCGGTCATTATTCCCCCGTGCGTTACTGCCTGGCCAAAATCCGGGCCAAGCCTCAATTCGTCGCCTGATCAATCAGACGCATAACCGTATCTAAAGTTTGCGACACGCTCAAATCGGTGGAGTCCACCAAAGTCACTCCATCGGCAGCCTCGTGGAATGAAGTGACTTTGGCATCGCGGGCATCGCGGTCCAAAACCAAGGCACGTTCCCGGTCCAGAGTTTCACTGCGAGCATCGCCTTGATCTTCCAAAGCCCGCCGGCTAACCCGCGTCGCTGCGCTGGCAGTCAAGAGAATCCGCACTTGTGCATCGGGGGCCACCACGGTGGTGATGTCCCGACCTTCCACCACGATACCGCGGGTGGATTCGCGGGCCTGGGCGATGATGTTGCGCTGCAGCGCAATCAGCACGGTACGCACTTCCGGCACGCTCGAGACGGCGGACACGATGGTGTTGATGTGGTCCGTGCGAATCACGTGCATTACGTCGATACCGTCCACAAAAATCCGTGGGGCGTGCGGCACCGCATTGACCGTAAGTTTCATGTCCTGCACCGCTGCCGCGATGGCTATGGGATCGTTGAGGTCCACCCCGCGGTGCTCCACTCCCCAGGCCGCGGCGCGGTACATCGCTCCCGTATCGAGGTAGCCCAAATCGAGGGCCGCCGCCACGTTGCGCGAAATGGTGGATTTGCCCGAACCACTGGGGCCGTCGATGGCGACCACCACCCCGCGCCCCAAAATCTTTTCGCGCAATGCCTCATAGTTCGCGTATTCCATGACTCCCCTACACTTTCCAGGTATTCTGCAAGGCTCCAGTATTCCACATTGAAACCGGTAACGCCCTAAGCAAACCTATCTTACCGGCAAAAGGGCTTGTAATGACCCGTTATGCCGAGAAAAATCCGGCGCCAAGCGTTCTGCCGGTTCAGACCTCCGCTAGGGACCAGTCCCGTTGCGACAAGTGTGCCATCAGCGGCTCCACCGAAGCCGGCGTCACATACAGGTAGGCCAGCCCGCGCGCTTGTCCCAAAGAGTGTTCCAGGCGAAAATCCTCCACGTTGATGCCGGCGGAACCCACATCGTTGAACAAACGACCCAAGAAACCCGGTTCGTCCGGGACCAGCACTGCCACCACCCCGTACTTCGAGGCGGCATCACCGTGCTTGCCGGGGATCCGCCCTACGCCCTCGTTCCCGCGCACTAACACGGTATTAATGGCGCCCACCGCGGGAGAATTCCAGGCGGTGCGCGCGCTATTCTGAGAGGGTTCACAAGGTCGGGTGGGCGGGATTGTCTCGGTCGGATTACCGTCCGGGTTGCCGGTTTCGCAGGAAATATCCGGGCTCAGTCCGGCGATGAGAGCCTGCAGGTTACCTTGCAGTTCCACCAGGATTTCGCGCACCGCTGTTTCGTTACCGGCCAGGATAGCGTTCCACAGTCGTGGGTCCGAGGCCGCTATGCGGGTTACGTCGCGCAAGCCGCCACCAGCCAGTTCCAAAGCGGCCGGGGGCGCCGTCACCAGCAGCCCCGCCATCAGGGAAGACACCAGCTGGGGCACGTGCGAAACCAACGCGACCGCCCGGTCGTGCTCGTCAGCGTCCAAAGTTAACAGGAACGCGCCCAGGTCTGTCCCTAAAGTCCGCGCCGCCAACACCACGTCAGGGCGGGTCGTCTCATGCGCCACCACCACCCAGGGCCGACCCGCGAATAAGTCCGCGGTGGCAGCTCCCACGCCGTTCACTTCCTTGCCAGCCATGGGGTGTACCGAGCAATAGCGCGGCGCCGCGGCACGATCCCCCGCCACGACCTCGTACACCACCGCGTCTTTCACGGAACTGACGTCAAACACGAAAGCCGCGGGAAACTCCCGTAAAGCCGCCAACACGACTTCTGCAGTCACATCGGGAGGGGTCGCGACCAACACTAGTGAAGGCGCAGGCAAACCCTCGCGCCAGACCCGGCCGGCTCCCAGGCTCTCACCCAAAGCCACCGCTGTCGGGGACGCATCTCGCAGATAAACGTCCACTCCCGCGCGACGCAGCGCCAGACCGACGGACCCCCCAATCAAACCCGCGCCGATAATTAACACCGGTCCCCGCGTGCCGACCACGGCGGCACCGGGCTGCGGGGCAGATTGCGGCGAGGTTTCGCTCATAGTCCCACCATTTCTTGCAAGGCGGCCAGTTCGTTGCCGTGCAGCAGCCGGAACTGGCCCTCTTTCAGGCCGTCCAAAGTCAGGTTGGCGATGCCGGTGCGGGTCAGGGCAGACACCGGGTGGCCGACTGCGGAGAGCAGACGACGCACCACGCGGTTCTTGCCCGAGTGCAGGGTCAGCTGCACAATCGAGGAGCCCTTGCGCACTTCGATGAGTTTGAATTTATCGACTTTCACCGTGCCGTCCTCCAGCTCGACCCCGCGGCGCAGCACCTTACCCAAACCCATCTTGACCTGGCCTTGCACCACCGCAACATAGGTTTTCGGGACTTCGTAAGACGGGTGCATGATTCGGTTCGCCAGCTCACCGTTGTTGGTCAACAGCAGCAGTCCCGCCGTGGCGGCGTCCAAGCGGCCCACGTTATAGACCCGCTCGGGCAGTTTCGTCACCCAATCCCCGATGCAGGGCCGGTCGTCCTCGGGCTGCATCGAAGAAACCGTGCCAACGGGCTTGTGAAAAGCCCAGACCTGCAGGACCGTATCGGTGTGAATCCGCTGTCCGTCCACCGTAATCCGGTCCGTGGGCAGGACTTTTACCCCCATTTCGCGCACGGTTTCGCCGTTTATCTGGACGCGGCCCTGCGCAATCAAGTCCTCGCTGGCCCGCCGCGAGGCGACCCCGGCGCGGGATAGCACCTTTTGGAGACGCTCGGGTTCACTGGGGGCTGCGGGGCGGGTCTGGGCTGCAGTTTCCGACTCGGACAAGGGCGGATTGTCGCTGTTCACGGTGTTTTCGGTTTCTGTCTCAGTCATCGTTACTGCTTTCTGTTTCATTCATATCGCTGTCTTCCGCGCTGCGTTGGGTTTGGGCATCCCACAGCATATCGGCCGTTTCCGCCGCCAAAACCTGGGATAGGTCAGGATTAGCCGGCATATAAGGTGCGAGGGGCGGCAGCTGTTCCAGGCTGTCCAACCCGGTCTGTTCCAGAAAAGCCGCGGTGGTACGGTACAGCAAAGCTCCGAGGTTCGTCTGGCCGCATTCCTCGATAAGCCCGCGCGCCGCCAAGTTACGCATCACCGAATCCACGTTGACCCCGCGAATGGCGGCGACTTGGGCGCGGGTACAGGGCTGTTTGTAAGCCACCACCGCCAACGTTTCCAACGCCGCTTGTGAAAGCCGACCGGTGGAGCCCAAGGTGACGAAACGCTGCACCAAGGTCTGAAACTGCGGCGCCACGTAGATGCGCCACCCGCCGCCGACTTCCCGCAGCTCAAACCCGCGTGGCCGGCTGAACAGGGCTCCGTCCCCGCCCTCGCCGCGATACTCAGCTGCTAACCCCTGCAGGGCCGCGAGCACCTCTGTTTCCGGGGTTTGCAGGGCTTCGGACAACACGTCCACACCCACCGGCGCTTCGGTAATCATCAAAATAGCTTCCAGGGAAGCCCACAAGTCTTGGTCGTCGCTCATTCCCATTCGTCCTCAATCTGGGGTTCGGTCTCGGTTTCGCTGGAGCCGACCCAGGTGATAACTAACTTACCTAAAGGATTTTCCTGGGTAAAACTCAATACCCCGGAGCGATACATATCCAGCAGAGCCAGGAATCGCGAAATGATTACCGGCAGTGTTTTGGCGTCTGCCACGAGTTCTTTAAACGTGAGAGTGCGGGCACGTTGCAGACGCTCGGTCAGGACTGCGGTCTGCTCATGAACCGAGACGAGCGGATCGTGCAGGTGAGCGACCAGGACTTGCGGAGGAACCGCATAGAGAGTTGCGGCGGCGCGGCGGGCCAACTCTTCGGGATCTATCTGGGTTTTCAGTTCCGCCAACACGTGTTTCAAAGCCGGCTCGTCGCCCGGCACACGTCCGGTCACCAGTTGAAAGGCCTCCAGCTGCTCCTCGACAAAGTTCGAGGCTTCTTTATAGGTTTGATATTGAATGAGCCGGGAAATCAGCAGGTCCTGGGCTTCCAGAAGTTCCAGGTCTTCTTCGCTGTCAGCCATGCCCGGCAAGAGCCGCGCTGCTTTGATGTCCAGCAGGGTCGCGGCAATAACCAGGAATTCGGTCGCTTCGGCCAGATTGGGCCATTTATCCAGGTAAGCGAGGAAATCCGCGGTCACTTCGGCGAGGGCAAAAGCGGTGATATCCAGTTTGCGTTTCGCGACCAGGTCCGCCAGCAGGTGAAACGGTCCGGTGTACTCGGGTGAATGGACCTCAAAAGCGGGGGTGTCCGCCGTGTCCAAGTCTGGCGGTTCTTGGTTGTCCGGGGCCGTGACGGGCAGGTTCGGGTCAGGGCTAGGCGACATAGCCCTTAGCTATCACTTCGCGCGCCAAGCGGCGGTAGGCTTGGGCACCTTCGTGGGTGGGGGCAAATTCGGTGATAGGCCGGGTCGCCACGGTAGAGTCGGGGAACTTCACGGTGCGTTTGATGACGGTAGAGAACATTTTGTCTTGGAAGGCTTCGAGCAGGCGTTCCTGAACTTCCTTGGAATGCAGGGTTCGCGAGTCCACCAATGTCGCCAAAATGCCGTCTAACTGCAGTTTCGGGTTCAACCGGTCACGTACAGTTTCAATAGTTTCCATCAGTAGCGCCACTCCGCGCAGGGCGAAAAATTCGGTAGATACTGGAATAATCACCCCGTGAGCCGCCGTCAAAGCATTGACCGTGAGCAAACCTAGTGACGGCTGGCAGTCGATAATAATTGCGTCATATTCCGGTTCTACTTCCCGTAGCACCCGAGCCAGGATAGATTCCCGGGCCACTTCGTTTACCAGTTGCAGCTCCGCGGCGGAAAGGTCAATGTTGGCCGGAATGATATCCAGGTTTTCCGTGCTGGTGTGGTGAATGACATCGGCAGTCGTCAAGTCGCGGTGCGGGCCGACCATCAGGGAATAGATAGTGGTGTCCATCTCGTGACCGTTGATGCCTAAACCGACCGAGGCCGCACCCTGCGGATCGAAATCTACCAGCAGTACTTTGCGGCCGTATTCTGCCAATGCAGCCGCCAAGTTGATGGATGTCGTGGTCTTGCCAACCCCGCCCTTTTGGTTACACATGGCGATAATCCGCGCCGGACCGTGGCCTTTCAGAGGCTTCGGAACGGGGTACTCTTTATCCGTATCGGGAACAGGCATCATCGCGGGTTGGTTAGCATTCACCTCTACAGTTTACCCAAAGTTGTTCCCTTGATATGTCACCACACCACCGGTTCCAGGCAATGGCGGTGGCGGGGAGCCTACGCTCCCCACACTTCCGAGAAACCACCCACATTGCCCGCGTTACTTGAACGAGAACTCGCGAGGTGACACGTGAGCACTCAGCGCGTACTGCGAAGGCTGTTAGCGGGCTAACGGGTCTATAGACAAAATGCCATGTAGAGCGGTAAATGGATGCGCGTGTCGGTAACTTTGAGTTGACCGGGATGCAAGACATAGGAGGTACCGACCCGCTTTCCGAATTTTGCAGCAAACTTATCCAGAGACGTTGTGGAATACCGTGAGGTACTTTTTACTTCAATAGGGTGGATTTTCGTTCGCGCGGATTTGTTGCTTTTTCCGGTGATGAGGAAATCCACTTCCATCGTATTTTTACTGCTATCCCGGTCATTCTTAGAGAAGAAGAACAATTTATGTCCATTCGCACGTAGTGACTGAGCCACCAGGTTTTCCACCAACATCCCCTCATTGAAACCTATTTTTTTGAACAGGATTTCTTTATAGAGTTCGTTCGGCGTGGTCTTCTGATCGGAAAACACTTGCGCAACAAGCAGACCGGTATCCCCCAGAAAACATTTGAAAACTGCCGGATCTGCACTGAGACTCAAACCCACTGTAGGGTCGGTCACATTATGGCACAGATTCACAATGCGGGAATCCGTCAACCAGAAAAAGGCTGCCTCTAAGTTACGCCAACGCATATTTTCACCCAGGGTCGAAAAAGTGAACTTCTTGTTGTGTTTAGACAGCTGTGCTGCAATCGCATCAAATATGGTACTAACCTGGCTTTCCTCACCTAGAGTAAATTTGGAAATATCCTTACGATACAGGCTTAAAATATCGCGTTTCATGCTGTCGGCTTCATGAAAGTCCAGATTTGGCAGGTAGGCATCCACAACCCCGGGCATCCCTCCTACCAGCAGGTATTCACGCCATAACCGTTGCGCCTTACGGTGTAAAGCATTAGGTAAGGGCTGTAATTTCACGAATGCTTCTTTTATGGCATTAGTCAGCAACTCGCTGCCTTGCGCCAAACAAAATTCCTCAAAATCTAGGGGATACAGTTCCAAAGTCCGTTCCTCAGAGGGAATGACGATGTCGCGCACATTCTGCTTGAGGGAGATTAAGGAACCTGTCTCTACTATGTCATAGCGTCCATCCGCAACCAGATGCTTCACCATCTGCCGAGCAAAGGGAAACATTTGTACTTCATCAAAAACCAGCAGTGATTCCCGGGGATAGAGCCGAGTATCGAAATACGTCGACAACAAGGAACTCAAACGATCAAAATCGTTAGAATTTTGAGTAAATATGTCTTCCACATCACGATTCTGTTTAGAAAAATCGATGAGAATATGACTCTTATAAGCAGACTTGGCGAATTCTTCAGCCAAGGTGCTTTTACCCACCCGACGAGCCCCCTCAATCAGCACCGCAGAACGACCTTTCGAAAGGTCTTTCCACTCCTGCAGCTCATCCATCGCCTTGCGGTAAAACATAGTCCCTCACTAAAACCAATCTACCTGCTATTATAGGTACACCCGACACGAAATCAAGAGTATAACTAACGCAAATATAACACGAAATCAAGAGTATAACTAACGCAATAATTACACGAAATCAAGAGTATGGACCCCCCGATTTGACACGAAATCACAGGCTGGATACCACGCCCCAAAGAGCTCCAGGCGGAAGACGGGCCAAACCAAACGCTCAAACAGGAATTCAAGCGCTTTCGCCCAGTTTTCCGCCTCGAGGGTTTCCGACCGGCAGGCTTAAACCTATTAATTTGCGTCGGTGTGCCATATATGGCACACCGACGCGTTTAAATAGTTTTTATCTCAGTAATTTAGAGAAGCTCAGGTCACCGTCAGCGTGGATAACTAGGGGGATTTGGGCTGTAGCTGCCATTATTGGCAGCTACAGCCCAAATCCCACCCTTTACCACCAAACGCGACCCGAACCGGGGTGCCAGGCGCGACCGGAGCAGGGGGGCGACTCACCGAGAGGCTGGGGGGTGAGCGTTTTGCGACAATAGTCGCGCAAAACGCGAGGGGGCATTCCCCTTTCCGCCCCGCGACGAAGCGCCCCCAGCGACGAAGCGCCCAACGAAAACCGCTATATCACCATCGCGCACGGGGGTGTGCCGAAGCGTAGACTTCGCGGAGCATATCGTTCGAGACTTTCGTGTAAATCTGGGTGGTAGTAACCGAGGCGTGGCCGAGCAATTCCTGCACCGCCCGGACGTCAGCGCCGCCCTGCAATAGGTGCGTGGCAAAACAATGCCGCAGGGTATGAGGACCAACCGGAACGGTAATCTGGGCGCGCTGCGCCGCGGCCTGGATAATCGCCCAGGCACTTTGCCGACTGAGAGGCCGCCCCAAAGTATTCAAAAAGACCCGCCCTTGTGAACGACCTTTTTCTGCCAAGCCCGGGCGCACCCGCACCAGGTACGCTTCCAGGGCATCTTTGGCGAGGTGACCCAACATGGACAGGCGTTCCTTGCGGCCCTTGCCAAACAGACGCACCAGCGGGATCTCCTCATCGAGATCAATATCGTCAACCGCCAGATTAACCGCCTCGGAAATCCGGGCTCCCGTCGCGTAGAGGAACTCCAGCAACGCCCGATCCCGCAACGCATTGTCGTCGCCGGGCGCACTAGCGGCCTCCAGCAGGGCTTGGACTTCCTCCACGGTCAACACCGTGGGCAAATGTGCGCTGACCTTGGCAGACGCGATGCCTTTTGTCGGATTAGAGCGGGACGCCCCGGTTTCGTAAGCATAGCGATGCCAGGAGCGCACGCTGGCGATGGCGCGACGTGCCGAGGAGGGCGCCACCGCGGCATAATCGTCAAACCCCGCCTCCAGCGCACGCACAAACGCCTCCAAAACCGGCAAGGTCACTTCATCGAGACTGTTGACACCGTTAGCGACGAGGAACGCCACGTAACGCCGCAGGTCCCGACTATAGGCCGCTACGGTATGCGGGGACGCGCCGCGCTCCACTGCCAGATAGTCCAAGTAGGGTTGGGGGTCCAGCCGTTCCGGATACGCAAAATCGGGGGCAGGTCGCGAGCCCATATCCTCCCCCTTTCACCCGGTTTTTTTATAGTATCGAGTGACGGGGACAAAATCCGCGAGTATCTATCCGACTTTCCGATAATTTAGGTGATGAGTTATGACATTTGTGGCAAGTGAACTGGACAAACAGGCGATTAACGCCGCCAAGGCTCTGGCGGCAGACGCGGTAGAAAACGCCGGTAACGGACACCCGGGAACCCCAATTTCTCTGGCTCCCGCCGCTTACCTGCTTTACCAGTATGTGATGCGCAGTGATCCGGCAGATCCCTGGTGGTTGGGCCGAGATCGTTTCGTTCTCAGTGCCGGACACGCCTCGGCTCTGCAGTACGTGCAACTGTTCCTGGCTGGCTACGGCATAGAGCTGGAGGACCTGAAACACTTCCGTCAATCAGGTGGACTACTGACCGGCCATCCCGAATACCGTCACCAGCCCGGTGTGGAAGTGACCACCGGACCTTTGGGTACCGGCATCGCGGCTGCGGTCGGCATGGCGATGGAACAGCGCCGTCTGCGCGGGCTGCTGGACCCGGACGCGGCTCCCGGCGAAAGCCCCTTTGACCATCACATTTACGTGGTGTCCGGGGACGGCTGCCTGCAGGAAGGCATCAGCTACGAGGCGATGTCTCTGGCGGGTACTCAGGAACTTGGAAACCTCATCTATCTGTATGACGAAAACCGGATTTCTATCGAGGACGATATTGATATTGCCTTTATCGAGGATATTCGCGCCCGGTTTGAATCCCAGGGTTGGCACTACCAAGAAGTGTCCTGGCTGCAAGACGACGGGTCTTACGTGGAAAACTTGGAGGCTCTGTTTGCCGCTTTCGAGGCCGCAAAAGCCGAAACTCACAAACCCTCGATTATTAAGTTGCGTACCATTATTGGCTGGCCCTCGCCGAACAAACAGAATCAGGGCGGCATTCACGGCTCCGCTCTGGGCACTTCAGAACTGGAGGGTCTCAAGGCCGCGCTAGGGCTGGACCCCACTAAGATGTTCGACATTCCTGCCGAAATTGTCGCTGCGACCAGGGAAAACGTCGCCAAACGCGCCCGGGCATTCCGAGCCGAGTGGGACCCGCGCTTTGCCGCTTGGCAACAAGCCCACCCGCAGCAGGCCGCGTTGCTGAAACGTCTGCAGGACGGCGAGCTGCCCGCCGATGTGGAGTCGGCGCTGCCTCAGTTCGAGCCCGGCAGCGCAATCGCCACCCGCGCCGCCTCCGGCAAGGTCATCAACGCTTTGGCCGGCGTGCTGCCCGAGTTATGGGGCGGCAGCGCGGACCTGGCAGGCTCCAACAACACTGCCATCGCGGACGAACCGTCTTTTGCACCCGCCGACCGCGCCACGAAAGCGTGGACGAAAGTCAGCGAATGGGGCCGCAACCTGCACTTCGGGGTGCGCGAGCACGCTATGGCCGGGATCCTCAACGGCATTGCCACCAGCGGTTTGACCCGACCCTATGCGGGGACTTTCCTGGTGTTCTCGGACTTTATGCGCGGGGCGGTGCGCCTCTCAGCGCTGATGAAGCTGCCGGTCACTTACGTGTGGACCCACGACTCTATCGGGGTTGGCGAGGACGGACCGACCCACCAGCCGGTAGAGACGCTGACCAGCTTGCGCGCCATTCCAAACCTGGCGGTGGTACGCCCCGCGGACGGCGCGGAAACCGCGTACGCCTGGTTAGAGATTATGCGGCGGCGCGGCCCAGCTGGTTTGGCGTTGAGCCGTCAAAATCTGCCCAATCCCGCGCGCGGGGCGGACACCGGCTTAGCCTGTGCCAACAATGTGGCTCGCGGCGGTTACGTACTGAAAGACTTTGGTGACAACCCCACGGTCATTTTGCTGGCGACTGGTTCTGAGGTCGCTCTGGCTTTGCAGGCCGGAGAACAACTGGCTCAAGAGGGCGTGGCGGCTCGGGTCGTTTCGCTGCCGTGCTTGGAGTGGTTTGAGGAACAGGACGCGGCCTATCGGGAATCGGTGTTGCCCGCGTCAATCCGCGCCCGGGTGTCCATCGAAGCCGGATTGGCGATGCCGTGGTATCGCTATCTGGGCGACGCGGGGGTAGCCGTCTCGGTGGAAACGTTCGGTACTCCGGCAAGCGGTGCGGATAACTTTGCCCACTTCGGGTTCACCGTGGAAAACGTGGTCGCGAAAGCGAAAGAAAGTATGGCGAAAGCCTAAGCAAAAGCCCCAAAAACCAGTGGAAGCCCCGGAATATTCCGGGGCTTCCATTTTAAGTTTCAATGCGGCTTACTTTTGAGCCGGAGCGGGGCTGGTCGGTAATGCCGGTGTCGTCGGATTGGCGGGAGCCGTTGCGGGAGTGGTTGGTGTTTGTCCAGCCTTGGCGTCAGGCGCCGCCGGCTTATCCATAGTGAAAGCGAACAGCACGATGGCAAAAAGCCACACTAGGGACACCACGACAGTCAAAATATTCAGGTTCCGCTGGCCCACGCCGGAGGAGGACATAGCCGAAGTCAAACCACCGCCGAACATATCGGACATACCGCCGCCTTGGCCCTTATGCATCAAAATGGACAAAACCAGCAGCAGAGAGGTGATAACCAAAAGCACCTGTGCCACGATGTTGAAAGCAAATAACATGTTTTCCTCTGTGTTTATCTGTTCATGAACTCAGCCTTGCAATGATACCACGACCCGGGTATTAAGATGATTTCGTGCCCACAACACCCAAAGATTTATCCCCTCTCAGCGCCACCATCGCTGTCTTTATCGGTGGCGCACTAGGGTCGTTGCTGCGCTGGGGCGGGTCTTTGGTGGCCCAAAAGGTGGCGGTGTCGCCAAACTGTGAGGGTTTGTGCCGGGTCATTGTCGGAGGCGGCGGAGTCAACATCGACACCTGGATTTTGAACCTCATCTCGGTGATGGTGCTGGCATATTTGACGGGTCGTTTGGTGTCCAATCCGCATCGGCACCGCACCCAAGCCCTGAAGCTGACGATTGGCACCGGATTTTGCGGTGGACTGGGGACTTACGGGGGTCCGGCGTGGCAGATTGTCATTTATCAACAGTTTCACCTGGGGCACTTGCTGGAGCTGATTGCCATGTTTGCCGTGTCCCTGCCGGCGGGATTGTTTGCGCTGTGGCTGGGAACCCGACGAGCTTTCGTATCCGGAGACATCTACCGCGACTCCCCCGCCGACTTTACGCTGCCCAATGCCAACGACCCGACCTCCCTGCCGCCCTTGTCCACCGCGGCTACCTCCACCGCACCGCCCACTGAATCTTTGGAAAACGCGCCCACCCGGCCTTCTGACCCAGCACCAGCATCGACCAGCGCTAACAACACGGGGAGGTCAGCATGATTCCCCTTTTCATAGCCCTCGGCGGAGGACTGGGTGCGGCCGCCCGCTTTGGCATGGACAAACTGTCCACGCACCTCATCGACAAGTTTCGAGAGAAGCGCAGCGCGAAACACCCCAGTGAAACGGTGACCGGGAAGCGCTTGTGGGGCGGCTGGGGAATTATTTTCGTCAATATCACGGGGTGTTTCCTGGTGGGCTGGGTCGCGACCGCACCGTGGCTCGATGTCGTCATGGGCGGGCCCTTGCAAGCCCAGCTGCCCCCGCACACGGTGGCGGACGTGCTGCAAGCCGGTTTCCTGGGTGCCTACACGACCTTTTCCACCGCCATCATGGACACCATCGGCTATACCTGGAAGCCCCAGTTTGACTTTGGGTACGCCGTGAAAGCCACGCTACTCATCGGCGTGGTCATTTTTATCTGTATCGGGGCGGCGCTAGCGGGCGTGGCGCTAAACACCGGCGTTTTCGTCCTGCCGAGCCTGCATTCCTAGGGGTATCAGCGACAAAACGCCAGTTTGAACACGGCACCAAGAGTACTTCTGGTGGACTGGGGTTGGGCATCTGCGCGCCGGGATATGTCACGTCTAAGCACATAAAAACCCTGTACTTACGGGGATACACGGCGTAGAATTGTCACAACACACTGTACATACTCAAGGAAAGAGGCAGGTCAATGTTTGTGTTCCCTAGAAAATTGTTTGTTGCTGCTGTCTGTGTTGCCGCGGGTAGTCTGGTTTGGTTGCCTGGCGCATCCGCTTCCCCCTCACACGAAGCTGTCACCTCCGAGCCAACCACTACGGAAGTAAGCCAAACAGAACAATCATCGCATCCGGCAGTGAATTTGAGGAAAACCAATGGAAAATATTATGTCAATAACCATGAAATTGTACTCGAATTCAATTACGATAGCGAGTTTTATGATAAGACAGCATGGTATCAGACTCATCTCAATATCCCTGCAAACCCCGATGCCACTATAGTTTTCGCCGAGATTGGGAATTTTGACACCACATGGAGTTATTCCATGTCTAAAGACCATGTGCTTGGTGTTAAAGTAATTAATCTTAATGGACACGTTTATCGTGCAAGTGGCGGAGCATATAACGATAAGCGGGCTTCGTATGATGTAGAAGCTACAACTATGATGGTTGACCCAGATACAGGCAAGGTATTTGACTTCTTGGAAGGCAATTATTTCTATGAATTCGGGTACATGAAATGGCATTTCCTCGACAAACAGCCCGTCGCCTGCGAAGGGTGCTGACATGTACATTTACAGTCTCAGACCTTACGTTCCTCCTCCAGATTATTTGAAGGCTTATTCCACACAGATTGACTCAGCACCGAGTTTAAAGATTGATAGCCTAAATCTAGGTTCACTGATTACTGACAATGTAGAAATTAGTGATGCCGCTAAATTAGCAGCAGCAGCTTTCGAAGATTTTGCCAAAGTAGACAACATATTGCGTCGTGAAGATAATTCTTTAACCGCTTTCGCAAAGGAATATGCCCGGCGGCGTGATTTGATTATTAAGGCTGGGGAAACTGATGAGACCTACAAAGCGAATCAAGCGAAGTTGATTGACGCTCTCGATACGGCGATGCGTGATCGAGTTTCAGCCTTTGCTGATGACTGCGTGACACTGATTGGTAAAGTAGCTTCTTTAGTCTCGACTGGGGACGCGGATTTGGTGCAATCTGGCTGGGTGCGAGGCTACCAAGGAAGCGAAAAACTCTGGCTTTCAAGCTCTGAAGAACGAGGCATTAAGGCTGATATCAAAGAAATGTTCTCGCTAGCCATGAAGTCCGGGGGCGAGTCCGTGTCGTCTGGAAAAAACGCCAATTCGGTCCCTAATGGTCAATTCATAGCCTCTTCTGATTTTGCGGGGCGCTCTTTCTACCGAAAGCTGGAGGATTTTTCACGTCAGATAGTCGATAAAGGGTATACTCGCTGGGCTATGAAAGGAACCGAAGAAGGTGAACGTTCTGTCCGGCCAATCAACGATCAAAGAGCTGCTCAATATTCGGATTTGCAACGTCTCGACCTTAAAGTCTTTCAACATCATTGGGAAACCTTTATTGTCGATATGGAGGATACCTCAGCAATTGAGAAATTCTCTGGCGGTCTTAAAGCCATCTTGAGCCGATTTGATGAGGCAGCGAGCGTACACAAGCGACATAGTGATCTCGAATATGACCAAAGCCCAGCTGTGGACGAGTCAATGAAAAAAGTCGCGGATAAATTGGATCCAAAAGTTCTCGCTGCGGGGACCAAGACATTTGAGAAATATGCTTCACGCCTAGCGCTATTTGCAGATAAACTGTCCGATTCTCAAAAGTCTTTGCTCGGAGTCATGTATCACGATGCTGAAACTCTGGGTACAGAAAACGCTTTTAAGAAAGTCGACGCATTCGCGAAAGCTTTGGCGACTAAAAACTTTTATGGTTTTAGGTTCGAGCCGCTCAGCAACCCCAAGAATTTGACCGTGTTAAACCTGTTGCAATGGTTCAATGATGACGAAGCGAGCACGGGGATCCCCAAGGATCGCGCTACACAAAAGTTGACAGCTGATGAAAGAAAGGCGCTAATCACCCAGAAATACCTTCCTCACCTGGTAGTTGGCAACGAGACAATCCAAGATGAGCTTGCTCATGCCCTGTTCAAACTAGGCAAAGCCGACGAGGTTAAGAGATTGAATCTGAAATACTCGAAATAGCTTTACCGCTCAGGCGGTAATGACTAGCTCAGAGTCAAAAAAAGAATTTTCCCGGGGAGGCTACTGATTATCAATAGCCTCCCCGGGAAAGTTTAGGGTGTGTGTGCCGTGGCGTTACTCGCCGAGGCGGCAGATTTTTCCGAATTCTTCAGCTTTCAGAGAAGCGCCGCCGACCAGACCGCCGTCCACGTTGGGCTGAGCCATGAGCTCAGCCACGTTCGCGGACTTCACCGAGCCGCCGTAGAGGACACGGATTCCGTCAGCGGTTTCCTGACCGTAAAGCTCCGCCAGCTTTGCGCGGATAGCCCCGCAGACTTCCTCGGCATTTTCCGGGGTCGCGGTCTCGCCCGTGCCGATCGCCCAGATGGGTTCGTAGGCGACCACACACTTGGCGGCGTCCGGAGTGGGGATAGCGTCAAAAGCCGCTGCGATCTGAGCCAAAACGTGCTCGACGTGCTTTCCGGCCTTGCGCACCTCCAGAGCCTCACCACAGCAAATAATCGGCACCATACCCGCCGCCAGAACCTTGCGCGCCTTTTCATTAACGACAGCGTCGCTTTCCTGGTGATATTCGCGGCGTTCCGAGTGACCCACCACCACATAGGTGCAGCCCAGCTTGGTCAGCATCGCGGTGGACACTTCACCGGTGTAGGCACCGTTATCGTGGGTGGAAACGTCTTGAGCGCCGTACTTAATCTTCATATCGTCACCATCAATGGTGGTCTGTACCGAACGAATGTCGGTAAACGGCGGAATGACCGCCACCTCCACCTTGCTAAAGTCGTGACGATGATCTTGCAGATCAAGGTTCAGCTGATTGACCAACTGAATTGCCTCGAGGTGGTCGAGGTTCATCTTCCAGTTGCCTGCCATCAGGGGAATACGTGCCATGTTTAGGCCTCCAATACTTCAATACCGGGCAAAACTTTGCCCTCCAACAATTCTAGTGATGCTCCGCCACCGGTAGAGATGTGGCTGAACTTGGACTCGTCAAAGCCCAGCTGGCGCACCGCCGCCGCGGAGTCCCCGCCGCCCACGATGCCAAAGGCCGTGCCGTCCTGCAATGCCTTTGCTACCGCTTTCGTGCCGCCCGCGAAAGCCGGGAACTCGAACACGCCCATCGGGCCGTTCCACGCCACGGTCTTTGACTCGGCAATCTTTGCGGCAAAGAGTTCACCTGATTTCGGCCCAATATCCAGGCCCATCTGATCCTCGGGGATAGCATCGGCGGCCACTACGGTCGCCGGGGCGTCAGCCTTAAACTCGGGAGCCACCACGACGTCTACCGGCAGCACCAGTTCAACGCCGTTTTGTTTCGCCTGATCCAGGTAGCCTTTCACGGTGTCAATTTGGTCGGATTCCAACAGAGACTTGCCTACCGCATATCCTTGCGCCGCCAGGAACGTAAACGCCATACCGCCGCCAATCAGCAGGGTGTCGGCTTTTGTCAACAGGTTCGCGATAACGCCGAGTTTGTCGGAGACCTTCGAGCCGCCCAGCACCACCGTGTAAGGCCGTTCCGGATTCTCGGTAGCCTTGCGCAGGGACTCGATTTCCTTTAGCACCAGGAAACCAGCCGCTGCGGGCAGCAGTTTCGCCACGTCATAAACCGAGGTTTGCTTACGATGCACTACCCCGAAACCGTCGGACACGTAGCAGTCAGCCAACGCCGCCATTTCAGCCGCGAAAGCAGCGCGTTCGGCATCGTCTTTCGAGGTTTCACGAGGGTCGAATCGGACGTTTTCCAGCATAAGGATTTCGCCGGTGGCTAGGGCGGCAGCTTTCGCTTTCGCGTCCGCACCGGTCGTGTCCTCTGCCAGAGTAACCTTGACCCCAATCAGTTCAGCAAGGCGCTGCGCTACTGGAGCCAGAGAAAATTCGGGCATGACCTGGCCTTTAGGACGCCCCAGGTGAGCCATAGTGATAACTTTCGCTCCGCTGTCCAGCAACTTTTGCAAGGTCGGCAGCGCCGCGCGGATACGCCCGTCATCAGTAATGACGCCGTCCTTGAGGGGCACATTAAAGTCGCAGCGCACCAAAACGCGCTTGCCGCTTAAATCCCCCAAGGAATCGATAGTTTTCAGCATATTTATTCCTTTCCTTAAACACTAGGAAAATGCGAGAGGACGCCCGCAAATCGCGTAGAAATGCAGGCGTCCTCTCACACTCGAAAACTCCCAGATTAGAGCTGCTTGCCCATGAACATGGTCAGGTCAACCACGCGGTTAGAGTAGCCCCATTCGTTGTCGTACCAGGACACGCACTTAATCATGTTGTCGATCTGCTTGGTCAGCGGTGCATCGTAAATGGATGAGTGCGGGTCGGTGACGATGTCGGTAGAAACAATGCCATCGTCGTTGTAAGCCAAAATACCCTTCAAAGAGCCCTCGGCAGCAGCCTTCATCGCGGCATTAATGTCATCGATAGAGCAGGACTTCTTCGGGATGAAGCTCAAGTCGGTGACGGAGCCGGTGATAACCGGCACGCGCAGGGCGTAACCGTCGAGCTTGCCCTTCAACTGGGGAAGCACCAGGGCGACCGCGCGAGCAGCACCGGTGGAAGTCGGCACAATGTTTTGGGCCGCAGCGCGGGCGCGACGCAAGTCCTTGTGCGGAGCATCGTGAATGCGCTGGTCGCCGGTGTAGGCGTGAATAGTGGTCATCAAACCATATTCAATGCCGAACTCGTCGTCCAGGACCTTGGCCATGGGGGCCAAGCAGTTCGTGGTGCAAGATGCGTTAGAAACCACGTGGTGCTTTGCCGGATCGTAAGTCTCATGGTTTACACCCATAACGAAAGTCGCGTCCACGTTGCCCTTGGCAGGAGCGGAGATAATGACTTTCTTGGCACCGGCCTTGATGTGGGCGCGAGCCGCGTCACCATCGGTAAAGAAGCCGGTGGATTCAATCACGATATCTGCACCCAAATCGCCCCAAGGCAGGTTAGCAGGGTCGCGCTCTGCCATCGCGGCAAATTTCTTGCCGTCAACGGTGATGGACTTGTCGTCATAGGTGACTTCTCTGCCCAGGCGGCCGGTCACCGAATCGTATTTCAACAGGTGAGACAAGGTGTGGTTGTCGGTCAAGTCGTTCACGCCAACAATCTCGATGTCCGCGCCCTGCTCCAGGGCGGCGCGGAAGAAGTTACGACCAATACGGCCAAAGCCATTAATGCCAACACGGACAGTCACAGTTTCCTCCATCTTGTGCAACTCTGTGCACATGTAGGTTCTTTAGTTATTCAATCCCGGCAGTGAATGCACTGCGGAACCCGGTCAAAAATGTCGACCAGCCCTTAAAACCTACCTGAAACACACCTATAAATCATCAGAAATCGCAGTTAAATTCCGGTTAATTTCGCTCTTATGCGCCAAAACCGTCCCGAAAATCCCGAATTATTAATTCACGGCGCACCCGTTTCGACACCGCGGACCCGCAGGCCGAGCCCCTTGGCGGGGGACAAAACCGCAAACCAACCCGAAAAAGGACGTAGGATTCAGGTATGACCAAGATTGATGTTTTTTCTAAAGATTTGCCCGCCCTGTCCACTCCCCTGGTGCTTGCTGTCGCCAAAGAAGGCAAGGAACTGCAGGTTCCCACTTTTCCCGCCCTGCGGGATTTTGCCCGCGCTGCCGGAGTGACCGGAAAACTCGGAGAGGTCAACAGGGTTCCCTCCCCGCATGATTTTTCCGCCGCGTTCGTAGTGTTTGTCGGAGTCGGCTCCCCGAAAAATACCGCCGAAACCCTCCAGAACTTCCGCGAAGCGGCCGGCAACGTGACCCGCAGCGTCAACAGTGAAGAACTCGCTTTTTCCTTCCCCACAAAGAACCGGGAAGAAGTCCTGGCCACGGTCGAGGGGGCGCTTCTGGGGGCCTATCGTTTTGGAAAGTATCAGTCCAAACCCACCAAAACCCTGAAAACTCTGTGCATTCCGGCTCACGATGCTCTCAGCGATACGGAGCGGGCCCAACTGCAAACTACCGTCAAGGCGGTCACGCGAGTCCGCGACCTGGTGAACACTTCCCCCTCTGAGCTGTACCCCGAATCTATGGCCAAAGCGTTCCAGAAAGCCAGTAAAAACCTGCCGGTCAGCTTTGAAAAGTGGAGTTACCGGGACCTCAAGGACCAGGGCTTCGGCGGCCTCGTCGCGGTAGGGAAAGGCTCCAAGCGCAAGCCCTGCCTGGTGAAGTTGACCTACGCACCCGAGGGCGCGAAAGCTCATGTCGCCCTGGTTGGCAAGGGCATCACTTTTGATTCCGGTGGTTACAGCCTGAAACCCAGCAATTTCATGCTCACCATGAAATCGGATATGACCGGCGCCGCCACCATGGGAGCGGTGTGCTTAGCGGCGGCGGAAATGGGTCTGCCGGTGAAAGTCACGGCGTGGCTGTGCTTGGCAGAAAACCTGGTCAGCGGTAATGCGTCGCGGGTCGATGACGTCATTACGATGAAAAGCGGGAAAACCGTGGAAATTACCAACACCGATGCGGAAGGACGGTTGGTGCTGGCTGACGGTTTGACTATGGCGGTGGCGCAGCATCCCGACTTGGTCATCGACATGGCCACCCTGACCGGTGCCCAGAGAATTGCTTTCGGTACTCGCATGGCCGGAGTGATGGGATGTCAAAAGGACCGGATACGCGATGCCTCCGTGGCGGTCGGGGAACCGGCTTGGACGGCGCCGCTGCCGGAATACCTGTTGGAGCACTTGCATTCTGACGTGGCTGACATCGCGAATTCTTCCTCGAAACGCGAAGCCGGCATGCTGGTGGCCGGGATTTTCCTGAAACAGTTTGTCGGCGACACCCCGTGGGCGCATATCGATATTGCCGGTCCGGGCTTTAATACCGATTCTGCCTGGGGATACACCCCGAAAGGCGGTACTGGTTACGGGGTGCGTACCCTGCTGCGGGTCATTGCCGAAATGGGACGCTAACGGCAGTTTTCTCTCACCCTGTTTGCATTAACACATGTAAAACGTTTAGTGAAAGAATGAACCTGCTGAAAATTTTGTTCCTTTGACAGAACTGGAGTTGAACATTGAGCGAAGAACAATACGATGTAGTGATTTTAGGCGGCGGAAATGGCGGTTACGCTTGTGCTTTGCGAGCAACTTCTCTGGGAATGAGCGTCGCCCTGGTCGAAGCGGACAAAGTTGGCGGCACCTGTTTGCACCGCGGTTGCATACCGACCAAGGCTTTGCTGAGAGCCGCGGAAGTTGCTGATACCGTGCACGAGTCCTCGGATTGGGGAGTCATTTCCGCTTTCAACGGCGTCGATATGGCTAAGGTGCTGGAGTTCCAAAGCGGAATCATCAACAAAATGCATCGTGGCCTGTCCGGGTTGATTAAGAGTCACAAGGTCGAGTTCGTCAACGCTCACGGCGTGCTCAGCGGAGTCGATACGGTCACCGCTGGCGACCGGGTGCTCAAGGGCAAGAATATCGTTTTGGCCTCCGGTTCCGTCACCAAGACGTTGGGAATGAACCTGGGTGGACGCATTATCGGTTCCGAGCACGCCCTGTTCCTCGATCATGTTCCCAGTTCAGTAGTCATTTTGGGCGGCGGGGTCATTGGCGTCGAGTTTGCTTCCGTATGGAAGTCTTTCGGGGCAGACGTCACCATCGTTGAGGCTTTGCCACGCTTGGTGCCTAACGAGGACGAGGACATTTCTAAGGGCTTGGAAAAGGCTTTCAAAGCGCGCGGGATTAAGTTCATAACTAACACCCGGTTTAAGAACGCTATAGAGGACGGGTACGGGGTGACGGTCAACACCGAGGACGGTCAGACTCTCCGTGCTGATTACCTGCTGGTAGCGATTGGACGAGGCCCGAACACAGCGAACATGGGTTACGAGGCACAGGGCATCCCGATGGATCGAGGTTTCGTATTGGCCAACGAACGCCTGCACACCGGAGTGGGGAATATTTATGCAGTCGGAGACATTGTGCCCGGTCTGCAGCTGGCGCACCGCGCCACAATGCAAGGAGTTTTCGTGGCTGAGGAAATCGCGGGACTGAACCCCCGTGTCGTGCCCAATGACAACATTCCGCGCGTAACGTTCTGTGAACCTGAAATTGCCTCCGTGGGCTTGACCGAGGCGAAAGCCAAGGAAGTTTACGGCGCGGACAATGTCATCTCGAAACAGTCCAATATGTTGGGCAATGCAAAGTCGCAAATGCTGAAAGCGGCCGGGTTCGTGAAACTGGTACAGGTCAAGGACGGTCCGATTGTGGGCTTCCACGCCTTGGGTCAGCGCATCGGGGAACAGATTGGTGAAGGTCAGCTCATTGTGAACTGGGAAGCTGATGCCGAGGATTTGGCTTACCTGATGCACACCCACCCAACCCAAAACGAGATGATTGGTGAAGCGGCGATGGCTTTGGCTGGCAAACCGCTGCACGGCTGAAACTTCGAGAAAAGTCAATCAAGGGAGAAGGACAAAATAATGGCTCAATCAGTTGCAATGCCCGCGCTCGGAGAATCGGTGACCGAAGGTACCGTCACGAAATGGTTGAAAAACGTTGGCGACACCGTCACCCTGGACGAACCCCTCTTGGAAGTCTCGACTGATAAGGTCGACACCGAGATACCCAGTCCCGTTGCGGGCGTGCTGACCAAGATTTTGGTGCCAGAGGACGAAACGGTCGATGTGGGCACCATTTTGGCTGAAGTCGGGGATGCTTCAGAAGTCAATGCCACCCCGCCGGCTCCGGCTGCTCCGACTGTTCCTGAACTGCCGAATCCCGAAATTCCTTCCACCGTCACGGCTGGTAGCGATGGCGGCGCGCAGGTTGAGTGGTCCTATCCGACAGTTCCGCCGATTCCTCCGAAGGCTGAGGAGATTCCGGTTCCTCCGGTTCCGCCGATTCCTCCGGTAGCCCCAGCGGCTCCGGCCGTGTCAGAGGTCCCGGCGGCACCACAAGCTCCGGCGGTGAGTGGAACGGGTCAGCCCATTAAGATGCCGGCCTTGGGTGAATCCGTCACCGAAGGCACCGTCACAAAGTGGCTAAAGAACGTTGGCGACACTGTCACGTTGGACGAACCCCTCCTAGAAGTCTCCACCGACAAAGTCGACACCGAAATCCCCTCCCCCATAGCCGGCACCATCACCCAAATCGTCGTCGCCGAAGACGAAACCGTAGACGTCGGCACCATCCTCGCCTACATCGGCGGGGAAGTTTCGACACCCGCTGCGCCTGTTGTGCCCGCGGTTCCCGCAGCCCCCGCAGCTCCGGCGGCACCTGCGGCTCCGGAGGCTCCGGCAGCACCGATTCCGCCCGCGGTTTCTACCCCTGCCCCACCGGCAGCGCCCGTTGCTCCGGCGACGCCTGCTGGTAATCAGGCGGAGTACGCGACCCCGATTGTGCGGAAATTGGCCGCCGAAAAGGGCGTTGACCTCAGCAAGGTGCACGGCACCGGTGTAGGGGGACGCATTCGCAAGCAAGATGTTTTAGATGCCGCGGGTAGCGTTCCAGCTCAGCCGCAGCCTCCCGTGCCGCCTGCAGTTCCTGCAGCTCCTCCGGCTTTGCCCACGCCGCCGGCTCCTGCGGCTGCTACGCCACCTATCCCGCCGGTACCCGAAGTTCCGGCCGCTCCGGCAGTTCCGACTCCGCCAGCTCCGGCTGCGGTCACGCCCAACGCCACGGCTACAAGCGGAGAGTTGGATATAGCTCGCCTGGCCCAGCTGTTTGCCGAGGTCGCCGAGGCATTTGCGCATAATCAAGGTTCCGCACCAGCGCCGCAAGCCCCGGTCGCTCCGGCAGTACCCGCGGCACCCGCAGCACCGCCTATTCCGGCTCCTCCGGTCCCTCCGGCGGCTCCGGCGGCACCGACCGCACCAGCTCCCTCGACTATTCCAGCTCCCCCGGTTCCTCCGGTTCCGCCGATTCCTCCGGTAGCCCCAGCGGCTCCGGCCGTGTCAGAGGTCCCGGCGGCACCACAAGCTCCGGCGGTGAGTGGAACGGGTCAGCCCATTAAGATGCCGGCCTTGGGTGAATCCGTCACCGAAGGCACCGTCACAAAGTGGCTAAAGAACGTTGGCGACACTGTCACGTTGGACGAACCCCTCCTAGAAGTCTCCACCGACAAAGTCGACACCGAAATCCCCTCCCCCATAGCCGGCACCATCACCCAAATCGTCGTCGCCGAAGACGAAACCGTAGACGTCGGCACCACGCTCGCCTACATCGGTTAGAGCCGGATTTCACGTAAAAACAGGCTCAATTGAGTCGGATCACCGAAGCAATCTTCCACGGATTGCCGGATAACAGAATCTCAGATTCCGTATCGGGAATCGCCGCGATTTGGTGGCGGTTCCCGATACGGTCAATTTGGGTGTAGGCACCTTGCGTCAGAGTCACCCGCAGACGCACTGAACGCGCATTCTTGCCGGCGCCGCCCTTATTGCCCGCCACGATAGTCGCTGACTTCACCGCGGTGGACAAGCCCTCAACCTGGGCTTGACTGGCCTGCAAAGCGGCCAACAAACTCGCATCGGCGGACCCGGCTATCGAATCCTTGACACTGAGTTTCTCTAAAGCCGCCCGGTCCTGGCGCGTCAGGGCCGTATCGCGTTTGGTCAGCAACAGCTGCAGGATTTCCTGGGCCGAAGCATCGTCCGTGATGGGATCGCGCAAGTTTGGGGTTTTCGCTTGACTGTCCAGTGAATTAGGCAGCAGGTCAGCCGGTGGCGTGGCTGGTGACGAGCTTTCGGGAGCTGCCGGTTCCGCGAGGCTTTCGGACGGCATCGTCGCATCGGGAAGGGGTGCAGCAGAGTGGTGCGACGAGTTTGGCGTGTTGGCGCTGCCTTTTTGCCTCGCGCCAGAGCTGGGCACGGAGTTATCCGTCAAAAGCGCCGCCGCGCTCGGTTTTGCGGACTGTGCGGGCAACGCTTGAGCCGCGCTCGGGAGCTCCGCCAGCCGTGGAAACAGGACCGCTCCCAGCGCCAGCGCCGCTCCCGCCAAAGCCGGCAATCCCCAGCGCAATATTGGGCTGGGCGGGCGAGTTTCGTGGCGTTGGCGCCGCGCTGGCACCGGACGGCGCGACGGTGTAACCAGCTCGGTGGCCACGTCTCGTCCGGCCGCCCGCATCCGTGCCGCCATCAGCTCCGCCCCGCCCAACAGGTCAATACCGCTGCAGGGCAGACTCTCCCACGCCTCGGCAAGTTCCCCCGCGCTGGGTCGCGCGCTCGCCACCGGATTCAACGCGGCTTTCAACAGACCCGCGTCCATTCCCAATGCCAGCAGCACCTGCGCCATCGCGTATACATCACCGGCTTGATTCACCGCCACAGACGCCCCGGCAGCAACAACGGATGCCGCCTCCGGCCCAGAGGCTTCTCCCGCCGCGCCGCCCCAATTCAGCCCCTCCGTTTCCGGCGCGCTAAACGCCCGCGTCGTCCCCACGTCACCGAGCAGGTCTACCAGAACCACCCGGCCTTGTGCCGTCACCATCAGATTCGCCGCCGAAACGTCCCCGTGATTCAAACCGACCTCGTGCAGCGCCGCCAAACCCCGAGCCAGGGACAGCGCGATGAAGTTGACCTGCGGCGTACTGAACTCGCGTCCCGCCCGCAACACTTCCAGGTCTTGCCCGTCCAGATACTCAAAAATAGCCACGTAGCGGCCATCGGTCAGTTTGCGCAACTCGTGGAGTTTCAGCAGGTTCGGGCACGATACCTTTCGCAACGTCCGCAGCCGGGACTCCAGCTGAGCCGACAGCGTGCCGCCCAACAGCTGCAGCGCGTGGGTACCGCCCTGGTCGTCTACCACCCGCCACATGGGGCCGCTTTTACCAAACCCAACCGGTTCATATAAGACATAGCCAACAAGTTCCATAGCTCAATATATATCTAAATACATAAGCAAAAATCAACAGACATTTTCAAACCTGTGGATAACTTTGGACACAGCGGCAGAACTCGGTTTACCCCTGGGGCAAAAATCCCCTAAGATAAAGGCGATGGCTAAGAAAAACAACACCGCGACCGGGGGCGACACCTCCGGGAAGAAACGCAATATATTCCAAAACTTAAAGGACTCTTTCACCATTGTGAGGCGGTCCTTCCCGTGGATTGTGTGGGCGATTTTGGCAACTCTGGTTGTAGCCGAAGCCTTGACCGTGTGGTACATGATTGCGGGCAAACACTGGATTATGGGGGCAATCACCATTGTTCTGGTGCTGATGGTCGTGCCGATGGCCTGGATTTCCGCATTTTTGTCCCGCGCTATGCTGCGCCAGATTGAGGGCATGAAGGGCTGTGTCGGGGCGCTGCGCCAGTTGCTGCGCCGGTCCTGGTTTGCCGAGGAAGAGCCCGTTGCGGTTAACAAGGATCAGGACTTAGTGTGGCGTTTCGTAGGGCCTCGCGGGATTTTCCTGGTCAGCGAGGGGCCGCACACTCGCGCCAGCAAGTTGCTCAACGATGAGGTGAAAAAAACCACGCGGGTCGTTGCTCAGGTACCGGTACATGCCGTGGAATGCGGTACTGAAGACGGCCAGGTTCGCTTGGAACACGTGATGAAAGCCATGTATAAAGCGCCACGCGCTTTGAATCGAAACGAGATTCCCGCAGTGCAAAAACGACTGCTCGCGATTCACCGCAATCAGGGGTTGCCCATCCCCAAAGGGATTGATCCCTACCGAGTTCGCCCTAATCGGCGCGCTTTATACGGATAAAATTTGTCCACGGCTATCCCGGACAGGCGGGATGAAAAATTATTACAATTTCTCTGTTTTTATGCGCTAAGACTTGCATAAAGTTGCATGGCTCTGTAAATTTATACCGATAGTTCATTTACACGACCGTCAACAAGGAGAATCTCATGCGTCGTCTTACCGTTGCCATGCTTCTAGCTGCAGCCTCTCTGGGCTTAGCCGGATGCTCCACTGCTTCCACAGGAAACGCAGGTAGCGACGATGCTGCTAATCCACAATCGAATACCACCGCCGCTTTCGATTTTTCGACGATTAAGCCCGACCCCAAGGTCGAAGCGCTGGTTCCCGCCGACGTGAAGGAACGTGGCGTGCTGCGCAACGGCGCTTCTACCAGCTACGCTCCAGCGGAATTCCTGATGGAAGACGGTACTACCCCCACCGGCTACGAAGTGGACATGGTAAAAGCCATTGCCCTGACAATGGGTCTCGAGGACGGCACCACCACTACCGAAGCGTTCGGAGCGTTGCTGCCCAAGATTGGTACGACTTACGATTTAGGAGCATCGTCGTTCACGGTTACAGAAGAACGCGTTGCTAACTACGACATGCTGGCTTATATGGATATGGGCTCCCTGTTCGCGGTGGCGAAAGGCAACCCGCAGGGCTTTGACCCCCAGGACATTTGCGGCAAAACCATCGGAGTGCAAACCGGTACGCTGCAGGAAACGGAACTGCTGCCGAAAATGAGCAAACAGTGCGAAGCCGACGGCAAACCGCCGGTCGACATTCAAAAGGAAGAGTTGCTATCCAACGTATTCCCGAAGGTTATTTCGGGCCAGTATCAGGCAATGCTCGCCGATGATCCGGTCACGGCCTATTACGTGAAACAGACCCGCGGCCAGATGGAGCAAATTGGCCAGATTCTGGACCCTAGCCCCATCGGAATTGTGGTGGATAACCAGAATCAACAGCTGTCCGCCGCCATTAAAGCGGCGATGGATTCCCTGTTGGCCTCGGGCAAACTGCGTGAAATCATGGATAACTACGGCGCTGGCGCGGGCCTGTACGACGCAGTGGAACTGAAAACTTCCGTAGGAAAATAAGCCGGCACCCCAGCCTTTTGACGTCTCACCTTCCGCCCCGGACTTCTGAGCGAAAACCGTATCGGCGAGACTGCACAAAGTAAACGAATCGAAGGAAGAAAACGCATGAGCGAAGACAACCTAGAATTCAATCATCCCCGACCGGTGTTCCGTTTGGGCAGGTGGGTCAGCGTGGCGGTAGTCGCGCTGGTGGTGTTGGGGCTGGTTAATTCCCTCTTCACCAACCCCAACTATCACTGGGAAATGGTGTGGGCGTACTTGACGCACCCGAACTTGATTAAAGGCATCGGTTTCACTCTGGCGCTGACGGTAGGAGCGATGACTATCGGCGTCACCTTGGCTATCACCATGGCGGTCATGCGCCAGTCCCCTAACCCGGTGCTGAAAGGCGTTGCCTGGTTCTATATCTGGTTCTTCCGCGGCACCCCGATTTACACCCAGTTGATTTTTTGGGGCTTACTGCCGACGCTCTACCCGATGATTACCCTGGGGATTCCTTTCGGACCTCAACTGTTTGCGGTGGAAACGAAACTGGTGCTAAACATGTTCTGGTCAGCCATGCTGGGACTGGGCTTGAACGAAGGCGCCTACCTGGCTGAAATCGTGCGCGCCGGGCTGAACTCGGTCAATCCCGGACAGTGGGAGGCAGCGACCGCGCTAGGCATGAAACGCGGCATGATTTTGCGCCGCATCATCATTCCCCAAGCCATGCGCGTCATTGTCCCTCCCACCGGCAACGAAACGATTTCCATGCTGAAAACGACTTCCCTAGTCTCGGTGGTGCCGTTTACCTTGGAGCTGAACTTCCAGGCTCAGAACCTGGGACGCCTGACTTTCATGCCGGTGCCGATGATGATTTGCGCCGCCATCTGGTACCTGCTCATCACCTCAATCCTGATGGTGGGCCAGTACTACCTTGAGAAATATTTCGGTAAAGGCTTCAACACTCAACAAGCCGCTACCACGCCACGCCACAAAACTCTCAGCGCAGCCACGGAAACGAAAACGCTATTGGATGTGAAATCTTGAGTAACGACCTGATGACAAACAGTTCTCTGGACACTGCAGACCTCGGAGGTATCGTCGATGCTTTCCCGGATTTGCAGCCGGGGGAACTCATTCCCGCCCCCGCAGATGTGGCAGGCACCATGGTGTCTTTGCGCAATGTCCACAAGTACTTCGGTCACCTGCACGTGCTGAAGGGCATTGACTTAGACATTCACAAGGGCGAGGTGTGCGTTCTCATTGGCCCTTCCGGTTCGGGTAAATCTACAGTTTTGCGCTGCATAAACCAGCTGGAAACCATCACTTCGGGACGGATTTACTTGGACGGTCAACTGTTGGGTATGTCCGAGGAAAAGGCCCCGCTGCCGGGTCGGAAGCGCTCGTGGTATCTGAAAACCGGCGCTTTGACGGAGCGAAACACGGTCCTGCGCGAGCTGCCCGATAAAGTCGTGTCCGCCCAACGGGAACGCATCGGCATGGTATTCCAGCGTTTCAACCTGTTTCCTCACAAGACCGCCCTTGAAAACGTCATGGAAGCCCCGGTTCACGTTTTGCGGAAATCCCGGGACGAAGCTATCGCGCAGGCTCGGCAACTGCTTGATCGGGTCGGCCTGGGCGACCGAATGGAGCACTACCCGTCCCAGCTATCCGGCGGCCAGCAGCAGCGGGTGGCGATTGCCCGCGCTTTGGCAATGGACCCAGAACTGATGCTGTTCGACGAACCGACCTCCGCCCTCGACCCCGAACTGGTCGGAGAAGTGCTGCAGGTCATGAAAGATTTGGCTCGGGACGGCATGACCATGATGGTGGTGACCCACGAAATCGGTTTTGCCCGCGAAGTCGGTCACACCCTGGCTTTCATGGACGAGGGACAAATCATGGAAATCGGCAGTCCCGCCGAGGTGTTGGATAATCCCCGCGAGGCCCGCACCCGCGAGTTCGTCTCGAAAGTGCTCTAGCTATAGGCCAAACCACGCCTGAATCACCTCGGTTCCGCCGTTTGCCGCCACGCCGAAACCGATGGCCAGCGACACTGCCGCAACCGGAATGGCTGTCAGCAAATCCAGCAGCACATGTTGCTTGGTGAACTGGGTAGCCAGGATAATGGCCAGGGACACCAGCACCGAAATGACTCGTAGCCACCAAGGCATTTGATTGGTCACGACAGCCACGAAAGCAATCATCATCGAGGTGGAACAGTGCAGGCTGGGGGCGCAATTGACCCCGCGATAACTCGTCTTATAGACCAGCGCTAACACACGCTCGGTCCTGCCCTGACCCAGCTTTTCACGCTGAAAAGTCGTGGGATACGCCAGGTAGGCCACTACTGAGACGACCACGCAAAATATCCACGCTATCTGGAGCGCCACCCAGTTGCCTGGTGAAAAATAGTACAACCCAATCGGAAATATTACGATGAGCGGAAACCACAGTACATACGGATAGACAAAAGCGGGAATGCGCGGGATACGCGCATCCAGTCGGCGTTGAGGATTATGAAACACGTGCTGGAAACGCTCCGAGCCGAAGTACAGGATAATCTGAATCACCAGGATAACGGCATGAATAATTGTTAACTTGGCTAGGGTGTTCACGGTTCTAGGTTTTCTGTTCTGCAGGTTTCCGAGGAGGTGTCGTGTCGTTGATACTGGCCGGGTGGCTCAGCTGAACAACACGGCTTCCAGTTGTTCGCGGGCTTCTTTGGAGGTGCGCGGCTGAGCTCCGGGAACCACCGGCCAATCCTCCACTTTACGATCCGACCATAACTCGGCTTTCCAACCGGCGGTCGGACTGCCGGTAGCCATCGTGAGGGAACAGTTTAGGCAAGGGAACTGCGATAACAGGTCAAGGGTCAGGCCCTCGATGCGGTTTGCGCCCCACACGCGCATAATCGCGCCGTGGATGATGACCACCACTGTGGCCTGCGGATCGTCCTCCAATCCGGCGCACAGCCGCGCAATGCCCCGGTCGAAACGCGCCAAAGTTTGGGCCCCGGTTTCCGCTCCGGGCATCCTCCGGTCCAGGTTGCCGGTCCCCCAGTCGATAGCGGTATAGAGGTATTCTCTGGTGTCCTGTTGGGTCGTGGACATTTCCAGCAGTCCGGCTCTCACTTCGCGCAAATCGGGGTCTACCTGTACGGGAAGGCTAAATTCCTGAGCCAGCGGCTCGGCGGTTTGGCGCGCCCGGAGGATGAATGAGCTGGCCAAACGCTGTGGAGCCACCCCCACTAGCTGGTGATACTTCTCAACCAAAGCCGCTGCCTGCTCGCGCCCCGTGGCGTTCAAAGGACGCCCCGGCCAAGCCGTATCCAAAGCCCCCGAGAGGTTGGAGTCGGTTTGTCCATGACGAATCAATACCAGTCGCAACGTTGTTCCTTTCTCACCCGCACCCAACCTTAGCTTGTTTTGCCGCCCCGGGTCTATTTGGCGGATTTGTTATCCAATATCGCGTGCAGAATGGCCACAAGCGCCCCATATAGAGCCAAAGCAACCGGGAAAATAACCCAGCTCATGCCCCAGTTTTTACTGATGAAGCCGTAGGCAAGGAAAACCGCCAACACAATAAGCCAATAGGCTGTGGAAATGGGCTCGATAATCCGAGCGGAGCGCTTGTCCGGAGCCGCCACTGATTCCTCTTGTAAAAGTTGGCGCAAGGCTCTCATTGGAATGGACGCACTGATGAGCAGGTAGACGGCGAAGCCGGCAACAGCGACCCCTGCGGGTACCAAACTGACCAGTGTAGTGGTATTACCAGAGGAATCTTCGCTCCACATTGAACCGAGCAACACCATGACAACGGCTGCCATACACAGTAATCCCCCGCCAAACAGTTTGGTGACATAGGTTTGATGGAATTTTTCCCGGCGTTGTTTAGCCATGCCATCCACCCCGTAAGCCGTTTCAAAGGGTTCCTTTTCCAGGTATTCGAATGGTTTAACTCGCATTCCATAGGCAGTGAGCGCAGCCACGCCGGTTCCTACCAGTATCACCATTCCCACCATACCAATGCTTAAGCTTAAGTTTTCCGAAAGTCTCACTCCCGGAAAATCAATGAGGAATGTAAACAGCACCAGAAAGGCAGCCCCAAAAATGCACAGCGCGGTTCCCCAGGAGGCAAGTTTGGAACTTTGTGTTTTCACGTCCAGCAAACCCACCGCTTCTTCCATGGAAACGACGCGCGGCGAGGAGGGGGAGGCATCACTGACGGCGGGTTCCTGAACAGATGTGGTAGCATCGGACATCTCCAGTTCGTCTTTGACCAGGAAATCCGTACTCACCGAGAAAATCTTGCTCATATCCAAAATTCGTGTAATGTCAGGTATTGATTGGGCGCTTTCCCACTTGGAAATCGCCTGCCTGCTGACACCTAACTCGGCCGCTAAGTCTTCCTGTGACCAACCGTTCTTCTTCCGTAGCTGAATGATTTTCTCTGCCATTATCATTTCTAATGCTCCTAACTTAGATTCTTTCGAGTGCCATCGCACCCTCAAATCATTGTGAGAAATTCCCCAGTTGCATTCCAGCACCTCCACCTTGAATCTAATCTATATTCCGCAACTTGTGGTTGCATTTTGCAGGTGAGCGGTTGCTCAGTTCTCTTCGGAGAGTCGGCAAGGGGTTATTCGTAAAAGATTTGTTCCACAACGCCGCGGGCCAAGCGCGCGGTGCGCATCCAGTCGTCGGTTAAATCTTGGTGCGCCCCTTCTGCATAGCCCAGCAGCGCCGCGGTGGTCACCAAGAGGCGATCGACCGGCAGCACGTCGAGCTTTTTCCCGGTAGTCCGCCCCGAGCCCAACACATTGGCGGCGCGAATCGACATGGCCATCATCCACGCGGTGCGCAGCGTTTCCGCGTCCGGGGCGGGAATCAGTCCCGCGCTCACAGCCGCCCGCAGGGCGTCTCCGGTAGACACACAGCGCAACCCCGGCACGTCGCTGGCATGGCACATCTGTAATAATTGTACCGACCATTCCACATCAGATAATCCCCCCGGACCCAGCTTGACATGGCGTACCGCCGCCGCGGTCTTGCCCGCACCGGTGACCTGGCCTCCACCAATCCGTTCCGCCTCCATGCGGGCTTTCAAGCGACGGATTTCTTTCAGCTCTTTCGCCTCCGGAGGGGTGTCAAACCGCACCGGATCCACTATCGCGGCAAAATCCGTGCGCAAGGCCGGCGAACCCACCACGGGACGAGCCCGCAGCAGGGCCTGACGTTCCCAAGCGCTGGCCCACCGGGAAAAATAATCCTCCAGCAACCCCAAGTCCTTGGACACCGGCCCGGAGCGACCCTCGGGACGTAAATCAGTGTCAACGTGCCAGGCCCCAGCTTGGGCTCCGTTCAAGATTGAGCTGACGGCATTAACCAGGCTCGCTGCCTCCGCCGCGGCTCGTTTGTGAATTTCTGACGCCGCGTGGTCGGTCTCTGTACCCTCTGCCGGGGATTCCGCCACCGGCGCGGTCGGCAAATATCCCGCCGCCGGATTGCCTGGCTCTCGCCAGGGACGATAGTAAAACACCACATCGGCGTCCGAAGCATAGCCGGATTCCCCGCCTCCGAACCGACCCATCCCCACGACTAGGTGGTCGGCATAATATCCCCCGGACGCCAGAGCGCGCGCCGAGGGCGTCGCAGGCGCAACCTGCGCGGACTGCGGCTCCCCACCGCCCTTGTGACCGCGAGCCGTCGGGGGCTGCTGCGCATTGAGCTTTCGCAACGCCAAATCGAGAGCCCCAGCAAGGACCGCTTCACCCACGTCGGTCAGACGCTGAGCGGTTCGCAGCGGATCAATGCCTTGCAGCACGTCCACCATAGCCGCCCGCAACAGCTCCCGACCCCGCACCGCTCGCAGCCGCGCGGCTTGCTTGTCCAAATCGGGTTGGCGCTCAAAGGACGCCAGGATTTCGCGCTCCAGCTCCTCGCGAGTCCGCCCGCGTAACTGGGCCTCGTCGTCAAGCCACTTAATAGCGTCGGGATTAGCGGGCAACAACCCCGCCACCAGCGGCGAAGACGACAGCAACCGGGTCAAACTCCGGGCAGCCGTACCCGAATCACGCAGCAAACCCAGATACCAATGCGTGTCCCCCAAAGCATCTGACACTTGCCGGAAAGCCAACAAACCGCCGTCCGGATCCACTCCATCGGCGAGCCAATCCAGCAGCACCGGTAACAGCTGGCGTTGAATCGCCGCCCGCCGACTCACCCCGGTTGTCAAAGCCTCGATGTGTTCCAAGGCTCGTTTGGAATCGCGGTATCCGATAGCTTGCAGCCGGGACTGCGCGGCGGCACTATCCAAGGCCGCTACCCCCGCCGATAGTTTCGCCACGGCGGGCAGCAGCGGGCGGTAATAGATTTCTTCGTGCAGTCCCCGAACCTTTTGGCGCACTTCCTGCCAAGCCTGGGTCAGCTTCTCCCCCTCAGAAAACCGCGTCACATCAATGGAACGCGCCACCCTGCGCAGCTGGGCATCCTGGGGAAACAGGTGGGTGCGGCGCATCCGATCCAGCTGGGTGCGATGCTCGATGACTCGTAGGAAACGGTAATAGTCAGCCATTTCTTCGCCCTGCTCGCGGCCGATATAGCCTCCGGCGATGAGGGCTTGCAAAGCGTCCAAGGTCGCGCGCACCCGCAGGCTCTCATCGACCCGGCCGTGAACCAACTGCAGCAGCTGCACGGTAAACTCCACGTCGCGCAGTCCCCCGGCGCCGAGCTTGATTTCGCGCCCGGCTTTTTTCGGATCCAGCAGCTTTTCCACCCGCCGGCGCATGGCTCGGGTATCTTCCACAAAGCCTTCGCGTTCTACCGCGGACCACACAAAAGGACGGATGGTACTCAGGTAGCGAGCGCCCAGTTCACGGTCCCCCGCGGCCGGACGGGCTTTCAGCAGCGCCTGAAACTCCCAAGTTTTCGCCCAACGCTGGTAATAGTCCAGGTGGGACTCCAAGGTACGAACCAGAGCGCCATCCTTGCCTTCGGGACGCAACGCGGCGTCCAACACCCACAGCGCCGGTTCCGGGCCGGTCGCGGAGCAATAGGAGCCGAGCACCTGAGCGATAGCGGTGGCACGCCGGTTCGCCTCGGCGCTATCCAGGTCTGCGTCGTCCCGGGCTTGTCCCACGTAGATGACATCAACATCAGAAATATAGTTCAGTTCCCGCGCCCCGGTTTTCCCCATCGCCACCACGCTGAAAGCAATCTGTCCCTCCGGGTCGTGGTCGCGGCGTGCGAGCGCCAAACCGGCCTCCAAAGCTGCGTCTACCAGGTCGCTGATGCGCCGGGAGGTCGCCTGAAACTCAGCTTTGGCCGCAGACGTTCCGGCGTGAGCTAGGTCCTCGGCCGCCAGTTGTGCCAGCAGGGCGTAGTAAACTCGGCGCAGTTCCAGGTCGTGAGCTTGCGGGTCAGCGACCCAGCATGGGTTTTCGTCGCTTCCCAGGTTCTTTGCCCCCACCGCGCTCAACAGCCGTGCCGAGTAAGTTTCCGGCTCGGGCTGCTGTTCCAGGGGCTCAAGGGCCGCCGGGTGGGTCACCAGGTAGCTGGCAAAAAATTCGGAGGCACCCAGGAGGCGCAGCGTGCGGTTTCCGATTTGGCGGGCACTCAGCGTCTCGGTTATGCCCGACGGGTGACGGGCATCCTCGGAAAAAATCCGATTCAGGCTCAGCAGCACCAGGTCAGGGTCCGCAGTCTGACCCAGGTTCTCGATGAGCTTCGGAATCTCAATCTGGGGGGCTGCCTGCATAATGGCGGTCAACAGGGTTTTGGCGCGCCCGACGTCTTCCACCCCGGAGGTCAGCAAGGCCACCGTCTCGGAATACTCTCGAGCCATTCTTTACCCTTTCAGCACCGCAGTCCCGCCGCTCACCGAGGCGAGGAACCTGTGGCAGTGACTAATGCAAATGCAGCAACAGACGTTTCTCTTGTTCCGTCACCTGGTGGCGATAATCGGTCCATTCCGCCAACCGAGTGCGCAAAACATAATCAAAAACTTCTTCGCCCAAGACCGCTGGCACCAGCTCAGAGTCCTGCAGGTAGCGAATCGCGTCCTCCAAAGAGCGCGGCAGGGTCTCTATACCGTAGGCTTTGCGTTCGGCGTCGCTCATCTCCCACACGTTATCCTCGGCTTCTTCGGGCAGCTCCAGGCGCTGTTCAATCCCTTTCAATCCCGCCTCGATAATCAGGGCAAACCCCAGATATGGATTCATCGCGGGGTCAGGAGCCCGGTACTCAACCCGAGTGGAAGTGTGCAGACCGGGCTTGTGATCGGCCACACGAATCAGGGCGGAGGGGTTGTGGTGACCCCAGCAGACGAAAGCCGGCGCCTCATCTCCGCCCCACAGCCGCTTGTACGAGTTCACATGCTGATTGACAATGGCCGAGATTTCCTTGGCGTAGTGCAGCAAACCGGCAGTGAACTGGCGTCCCACAATGGACAGGTGGTCAGCCGCGGCGGGATCATAGAACGCGTTTTGGTCGCCTTCCCACAGCGAAAAATGCACGTGCAACCCATTGCCGGGAAAATCAATATCCGGTTTCGGCATAAACGTCGCCAGCAGACCTTTGACTTCTGCCAGGTCCTCTACCGCTTCACGCGTAGTCACCAGGTTATCCGCACAAGACAGGGCATCGACGGAACGCAAGTCGATTTCGTTTTGTCCGGGGCCGCCCTCGTGATGGGAAAACTCAACCGAAATACCGTACTCTTCCAGCATCCGCACCGCCCACCGGCGAAATGCGTTTCCCGGCCCTGCCGAAACGTGATCGAAGTAACCCCCCTGGTCCACCGGACGCAGGCGCTCATCCAGACTGCCGGGCTGTTTGAACAGGTAAAACTCGATTTCAGGATGCGCGTAGGGAACGAATCCCAACGATTGTGCCCGTTTCATGGTGCGTTCCAGCACGTAGCGGGGATCGGAGTGCGAGCGGGTCCCGTCCGGGTTGTAGACGTCACAGAACATCCGCCCGATAGTGTCCTGCGGAATGTCGGCGAGCTGGGGCATAATCTGGAACGTCTGGGCATCGGGGAAAAGCAACATATCTGATTCCGCCACGCGGGTGAAACCCTCCACGGAGGAACCGTCGAAAGCTACCCCTTCCGTAAAGGCTCGTTCCAGTTCTACCGGTGCAATCGTGACAGATTTCAACACGCCCAACACATCGGTGAACATGAGACGCACATACTTTACGTCACGTTCCCCCACCTGGCGAATCACGTCTTCTTGGCGAGAATCCACGATTTTCTCCCTTCAATAGTCCTCTCCGGCGGTTTTCCGGATGCTCAAGGTCTCCTGAACTAAAGTTTCATTCTGGCGGTGTAACGTCCCTGCTCCGTGTGAGCTATCTCAAGGTTCAGGCCGTACATGGCGCTCATAGTCTCGCTGGTCAGCACGTTTTCGAGGGGGCCGGAGGCGAATACGCGGCCTTCCTTGAGAGCCAGCGCGTGGGTAAAGCCGGGGGGGATTTCTTCCAGGTGATGAGTGACCATGACCATAACCGGACTTTTCGGGTCACGAGCCAGTTCCGCCAAGCCGCTCAGCAGCAGTTCGCGCCCGCCTAAATCTAGGGCGGCGGCAGGTTCGTCCAAAACCAGCATCTCCGGGTCAATCATGAGAGCCCGCGCCACCAAAACGCGCTGTTTTTCGCCCTGGCTCAAGGTGGCGAACTCGCGGTCTTTCAGGTCAGCCACTTCAAACATACTCATCAGGGCTTGGGCGCGCTGCAGGTCAACCGGTTCGTAACCCTCCCGCCAAGATGCCGTCACCCCCCAAATGGATGACAGTACGGCCTTTTCCACGGTTTCCTGGGGAGGAATCTGCGCCGCCAGGGCTGGGGAGGCATACCCCACCCGCTGACGAATCTCGGCGATTTCGGTTTTTCCCAATACTTCGTCTAGAACTTCGACCCGTCCGCGAGAAGGGTAAATCCGCCCCGCTAGCATATCGACCAGCGTGGTCTTCCCTGCCCCGTTAGGCCCCAGCACCACCCAATGTTGTCCCAGGTGAATCTGCCAGTTGAGGCCTCGCAAAATGGAGGTGTGATTGCGCCACAATTCGACGTTGTCACACCTTGCGACCAAAGTCATACTGTTCTTTCCTATCCGCAGCTGGGTACTTTGGGTTAATTGTGACGCTGGGCGATGACTTTTTCATATAACGCCATAGTTTTTTCCCCAATGGCCTGCCAGGTGAAGTGTTCTTGGGCGCGTTTGCGTCCGGCCTCGCCCATTGCCTGAGCCCGAGACAGGTCTGACAGCATCTCAGTGATGCGCTGGGCCATCGCCTGCTGGAATTCATCGGGATGCAGGGGCTTGCCGGTACCGTCATTGACCTGTTCAATCGGCACCAAAAAGCCGGTTTCCCCATCAACAACCACGTCGGGAATGCCTCCGGTGTCGGTGGCGACTACGGGCAAGCCGCAGGCCATCGCCTCTAGGTTCACGATTCCCAGCGGTTCGTAAATCGAGGGGGTCACAAACAGTGTCGAGCCGGTCAACAGGGCAATCATGTGGGCGCGATCCAGCATATCCGCAATCCACACCACTCCCGGACGTTCCTGCTGCAGGTCGCGCACCAGGCTTTCGACTTCCGCCATAATCTCCGGGGTGTCAGGAGCCCCCGCGCACAAGACGATTTGGGCGTCACGAGGTACGTCGCGCAGGGCTCGCAGCAGGTAGGGCAGGCCCTTTTGACGGGTAATGCGCCCGACGAAAGCTATCGTGGGGGCCCCTTCTGTCAGCCCGTAGTCAGCCCAGACCTGGCTGCGGAATTCGGGGGTGATATTGGAGAAATCCCAGGTTGCCAGGTCGATGCCGTTGTGGATGACGTGGACGCGGTCGGGTTCGATTGTGGGATAGCAACGCAGAATGTCGTCTTTCATAGCGCGGGACACCGCCACGATGGCGTCCGCGGCTTCGTAAGCGGTTTTTTCCGCCCAGGACGAAATCCGATATCCCCCGCCGAGCTGTTCAGCTTTCCACGGACGCAAGGGCTCCAGGGAATGCGCGGAAATCACATGCGGAATGTCATACATGAGAGAAGCCCAATGCCCGCCCATATTCGCGTACCAGGTGTGGGAATGCACCACGTCAGCACCGTCGGCACCAGCCACGAACTCCAAGTCCACGCCCAAAGTGCGGATGGCGGCATTCGCGTCAGCCAGTCCCTCCAGATAGTCATACCCGGTGACCCCCGGTTCCCCACCTTCCGTACCCGCGGCGCGCGGACCCTCAAAACAGTGCACCCTCACTTCTGCCCGCTGACGCAAAACCTTAGCAAGTTCAGTGACGTGAACCCCAGCACCCCCATAAACTTTCGGAGGGTATTCCCGACTCATCAAATCAACACGCATGGTAACCTCGCTTCGACACAATAATGGACCCTGGACAACCCGGTTCGTAACGCTCCCGGAAAAATCCTGGCCAGCGAACCGCGACTGCACTTCTAACTTATCCCATTTGCTGGTAAAAGATGCCCCAAAAGCCCCACAAAAGCTAAAAAATCTTTTAGGGTTAATACGTGGCTAAACCAAATGTTTTGACAATTATTCTCGCTGGTGGCGAAGGCAAACGCCTGATGCCTTTAACTGAAGACCGTGCCAAGCCCGCCGTGCCTTTCGGAGGGCACTACCGGCTCATTGACTTCGCGCTGTCTAACGTGGTGAACTCCGGTTATCACCGGGTCATCGTCCTAACTCAATACAAGTCCCATTCTCTGGACCGACACATCGCCACAGCGTGGCATATGTCGAACATTCTGGGCAACTACGTGGCACCGGTTCCGGCTCAGCAACGCACCGGAAAGCACTGGTACATGGGTTCGGCGGACGCGATTTTCCAATCTGAGAACATCATCAGTGATGAGCGCCCCGACTACGTGCTGATTATCGGAGCGGACAATATTTATCGGATGGACTTTTCGCAGATGGTGAACGAACACATCGCGTCCGGTCTGCCCGCTACCGTGGCTGGAATCCGTCAGCCGCTCAGCTTGGCTTCTTCTTTCGGAGTTATTGAAGCGGACGCATCGGGTAAAATCGCAGCTTTCCGGGAAAAGCCTCAAGATGCGGTCGGACTGCCAGATGCTCCGGATCAGATACTGGCATCGATGGGCAACTACGTGTTCAATACTGATGCCCTGCTCGAGGCATTGCAGCTAGACTCCCAAAATGACGATTCAAATCACGATATGGGCGGGGATATCGTGCCCTATTTCGTGTCCCGCGGGGAAGCTCACTGCTACGACTTTATCCGCAATGACATCCCCGGCTCGACTGAACGGGACCGGGATTACTGGCGTGATGTCGGTACTCTTGACGCCTACTACGAGGCCTCCATGGATCTCATCGCGGTCCACCCCGTCTTTAACCTATACAACCCGAAGTGGCCGATTATGACGACTGTGGACGGCGAGCTACCCCCCGCGAAGTTCGTCTACGGTGATGATTCCCGCATGGGTCACGCCATCGACTCTTTTGTTTCCAGCGGCACGATTATTTCCGGAGCGCGTTGTGTCCACTCGATCCTCTCTCCGGGAGTTCGCCTGAACTCCTGGTCCGAAGTGACGGACTCAGTCTTGATGAACGGCGTGGTGCTGGCACGGCACGCGAGAGTCGACCGTGCCATCTTGGACAAGAACGTTTACGTTGGCGAGGGCGTTACCATCGGCGTCGACCTTGAACAAGACCGGGCGCGCGGTTTCCTGGTGACCGATTCCGGGATTACTGTCGTCCCCAAGGACACCCGCGTCGAGCACTAGCCCATGACAGAAACTTCGCTACCCCTGCGCTTTTCCTGCGTATGGGAGGGAAATTCTGCGGACTTAACGCCTGAATCGTTTCAATCCGCGGTTATTCGTGCTACCGGACTGAATACCTCCGCGTCCCCCACCCGGTCCTCCGCAGAGGGGCTAGACCGAGTGTCGCTGTTTGTTCCCGCGTCACCCCCCACGACTCGCGAACAGAGAGCCGCGTGGACTCGCGCTTTGGAGCATGATCTTGACTCAGAAGGCCTGGCTGTGGCGATAACGGCAGGGGCAATGGCCCAGCACGGTCCCGCTCTGGTGGTTTTGGACGGGGACTCCACCCTGTTTACCGGGGAAGGCATCGACCTGGTAGCTGCTCACGCCGGTACGCAGGAGGAAGTCGCCGCCATCACCGCTGCCGCCATGCGTGGGGAACTCGATTTTGCCCAATCCCTGCGGCGACGCATGGGAACCTTGCGGGGCCTTCCGGCCAGTGTTTTGGACCAGGTGCGCCAGGACTACCACTTTTCCCCGGGAGCGGCACAGATGGTATCGGCTTTTCATCGTCGCGGCGTGAAGGTCGGGGTAGTTTCCGGCGGATTCAGGGAACTGGTAGCGCCGCACGCGGCGGAAATTGGGCTGGATTTCGTCAAGGCAAACAGTTTCGAGGTGGCCAACGGCCAGCTGACCGGCGAGCCTGAGGGCGATATTGTCACCGCTGAAACTAAGGAAACCTGCCTGCGTTCTTGGGCCTCCGAACTCGGAATCAGCGTGGAGAGCTGCGTGGCGATGGGAGACGGGGCTAACGACCTGAAAATGGTGCGCGCCGCCGGATTGGGGGTCGCCTACCTGGCAAAGCCTGCCTTGCAAGCCGCTGCCGATGCGCGTCTCTCGTGGCCTAACTTGGCGGCGCTCTCCGCGCTCACTCTCCCGGACTAGTGAATATCGCGAACGCTGTTCACTCGGCAGAAGCCCGCATTTGCGCTTAGCGGGTCGAGGGGCGTTCCGGGTTGGATACGTCTACAACTTTCACACCCTGTACCGTAAACAAAAGTTTAGCTACCTGGGCTTTTTCTACCGAGTCACGCGAATTGCCCCACACCAGGGCACGGCCGTCACGCAGTTTAAACTGCAACTGAGCCGGGTCGTCGGAAGTCACCGAAGCAATCATAGAGCGCAAATCTTCGGGCATATCCCCAAAAGCAATCAAGGACGCGTCAACCAGCTTGCGGGTTTGCCCGCCCAGCTTCTCCATGTCGACATCCAGCTGCGGCAGTCCTGCCACGTCGCCAGGGGCAATCTCCAGAATCACTCCGGACCGGTCCACCCCCACAACCTTACCGTTTTCCCGTACGGTGGCTACCGGAACGCGCTCTACCACGTGAATCTCTAACCCGTGCGGCCACGCGGGCTTGACTTGCGCATCCTTTAGGGCACTGACTTCCTGCAGCACCGTTTTCGCCACTCCCGCCGTAGCCAAACTGGTGATAGAGCGTCCCTCGAAGCTCTGGGTGGCTTGGCAAACCTGTTTAATGTCTACGTTCCGCGCGCCCGTGACATGGCACTGTGCGAGCTGGTAGGTGAACAGCGGCGAAAAAAACACCACGTACAAAACGATGAGGACTCCCGCCAACACCCCAATCAGACTGGAAATCCGCAGTCGCAGTCGATGGCGGCGAATGAACTCCTGTTCCTCCAACCGGTCCAGCAGCGTATTGTCTACGCTTGCCACCCGCAGCGAATCCCAAGGGGAACTAGCCTCGTAGCGCGAACCGTCAGCGGGGGACGTCTTGGGATGGTGTTTGCGCTGAGAAACCTTTTGGGCCGCTTTCACCGCCTCCCGGTTTGCTTTCGCAGCCCGCTTCTGGGTTTTCTTGATGGCCTTCTTTTCGTCACGTTCCTGTTTATCGAGTTGAGCCGGGGTCAACTTTTTCGATTTCGTTTTCTGTTGACTCGTTTCGGAGTTCGCCGTATCAGTCGCGGCGGCACGGTCACGAGGGCGGTGCGGAGAGTCCTTGTCGAGGTCAACGCTTTTGGGGTCGACTACGGGTCTGCGGTGTCGCCCCCGACCGGTGTCGTGGCTCTCTGTGGACTTCCCAAGGGTGGGACGGGGAGGTGGTTTCACGCCTAGCTCTCTTTCGCCTGGGCGGCCTGTTCCACCGAGGCATAGTCATGTCCCGCGGCGATAGCGTGGCCCACGTGGGTGATGGAGCCCGCTCCCAAGAACAGCAAGAGGTCGCCGGGACGGGCGGCGTGGAATGCGCGCAGTCCCGCCGCGTACATATCCGCCACGTAGGTTCCCTGACCGAGACGCTCGGTGATGATGTTGCCGTTTACTCCGGGAATCGGAGCTTCGCGGGCGGCGTAGACCGAGCATACGGTCAGGTCATCCACGGCCGCAAAAACCCGCGCGAAAGCCTCTACGTTGTGATAGGTCCGGGAATACAGATGCGGCTGGAAACACACCAGCAACCGGCCGGTACCGGCTAAGTCGCGGGCCGCCTGCAGAGTGGCCGCGATTTCAGTCGGGTGGTGTCCGTAATCATCGTAGATGCGTACGCCATCGCGTTCACCGACTGGTTGCATACGGCGACTGGCTCCCGAAAAAGTCCCCAACGCGGCAATAAACTGAGGCAAGTCCACGCCCAAGGCATAGGCGGCACCCAGCGCCCCGCCCGCGTTCAGCAGCATGTGCTGGCCCCCAATCCGCAACTTGAGCTGACCGTGAAATACCTGCTGACCGGCATCGGTAACGCTGACTTGGCAATGTCCTTGGCCCGGCCCCAGCTCTGGGTCACTCAGCTGAACTACCACGTCGCCGGCCAAGGGAACCCCGAAACCGTAGGAAATAACCCGCGGCCCACCATCGCCGCGCTGCGCCGAGACCTGTGTGACAAGCCGCTTGACCCCGGCATCATCGGCGCACAGCACCAGCGCACCGCCCTCGCGCAACCGACCCGTGAAATCCACAAAAGCCTGCTCGAATGCCGCCGCGCTACCCCAGTGATCGAGGTGGTCAGGCTCTATGTTGGTGATGACTTCCACCGCGGGGGAATAGTTCAGGAAAGACCCGTCGGATTCATCAGCCTCGATGACAAAAGCGGAACCCGACCCCAAACGCGCGCCGGTCCCCAGCTCAGCGATAACTCCCCCAATAGCAAAGGATGGATTCGCCCCGATTTTCAGCAGGGCGTGGGCAATCATGGATGACGTGCTGGTTTTGCCGTGCGCCCCAGCCACTGCCACCAAATCGTGGGAACGGGTACAGAAATCTAAAGCCTGGGAACGATGCCAGATTTCTAAGCCCAGAGCCTGGGCACGAGCCGCTTCGGGATTGTCCTCATGCACCGCCGAAGTCACCACCACAATAGCGTTAGCGGGGACCTGTTCCTCGCGATGCCCCACAAAAACGGTGATGCCTGCCTCTCGCAACTGACCCAGGGTGTCGGCCTGCACCTGGTCAGAACCGGACACATGATACCCCAAGTCGTGCAGCAGTAGCGCGAGGACACTCATGCCGGCTCCGCCGATACCAATCAGATAGAACTCCTGATCGGACGGGACTTCGTGGGCTTGTGTGACATTGGACAAATTCGTGGAACTGTCTTTAATTACGGGCATGTTTAGGCCTCCTCGGGTTTCCCGGTCGTTTCGCCCAGAACTGTCAGGATGAGCGCGCAGAGATTTTCGGCGCCATGCGTGGTTCCGACCTGAGCTGCCGCCACACGCATGGCCGCGTTCTGCTCCGGGTCTAGCAGACGCACCAGCAGTTCGGCAGCCGCCTGCTCGGTCAGTTGTTTTTGGTCGAGTAGGAACGCCCCCGCGGCGTTAACGACCCCTTGTGCGTTCAAGGCTTGTTCCCCATTGCCAATGGGCAGGGGCACATAAAGGGTAGGAATCGCCAAGGCGGTGTTTTCCGCGACGGTTGCCGCCCCCGCTCGACACACCACACAGTCAGCTAGAGCCAAACCGTAGTGCATCTCGGTGAGGTAGTCTCGCACTTGGTAACGCCGCTCCAGGTGATGTTCAGCGACGAAGTCCTGGACAGGACCGTCCTTGCCTTTCCCGGTCAGGTGAATGACCTGGGCAGTCGGGTTTTCCTGGAACACCCGCAAAAGCGCGCCGGGCAAGACTTCGTTGAGGCGCTGCGCCCCCAGGGAGCCTCCGGTAATCAGCACCGTGGGGTGGGAAGCCGGCAAACCAAAAAATTCGGCAGCTTCAGCTCGCGCCGCGTCCCTGGTCAGGGGCATTTCTAGCTGACGGGCCAGTTCGAGAATACTGGGGCGCAGGGGCAGACCGACGACGCGAGTCTCGCCGTGTTTTGCTTTCAGCCCGGTTCCCTCAAAAGTCAGGCCCACCCCGGCCGCATAGCGTGACCCTACCCGGTTGGCGAGCCCTGGGCGAGCGTTTTGTTCATGAATGACGATAGGAATGCCCGAGCGTTTTGCCGCAAAGTACACGGGAGTGGAAACGTAGCCGCCAAAGCCCACTACCAGCCGCACCCCCCGCGCTTGGAAAGTATCGCGTAGCGAAGCCACCACGTGACGCATCCGAACCGGCAAACGAACCAAATCCGAACTGGGGCGACGTGGCATCGGCAGGCGGGGAATAGTTAACAGTTCATAGCCAGCAGCAGGGACCAGTTCGCTTTCCAGGCCCTCGGAAGTACCTACTACCAGAGGCTCGAAGTCCAATTCGGTGGACTGTAGCGCGGCAATAGTCGCCAGCAAAGGGTTCACGTGTCCCGCGGTACCGCCGCCAGCGAAAACAATGACCGGTTTCGAGATGTCACTCACACCCTCAACTTTAGCGTGTTTTGTCCGGGAACATTTTCAGGAGCACGATCGCCGTGGCGGTTATTAGCAAAGTTTTCCCCGGGTTTCCGCGCCGCACCAGCATCGGAAAGTAAACGTTTACCGGTGCATCCGTCCGGGCAGCAAAACGGCTGCGCCGCGCCGCAGGGGACGCAACCGGGCTTTTAGCGCCGCATCCGCCCCTGGTTCAGCGCGTGCAAAACACATCATCATGCCCATAGCTGCCATGATGGACAGCAGGGAGGAACCTCCGGAGGAAATCAACGGCAAGGGCACCCCAATAATCGGGAGCAGGCCAACGACAGCTCCGATATTGATGATGGCTTGGGAAAAAATCCAGCCCATCATGCCGGCCACGGTGTAGCTCACGAATTGATTTGTCTCTGAGTTCATCAGCCGCATCATCGTCAGGCACAGTACCACGAACAAACCCAGAACCAGGAAAGTGCCCAAAATCCCGAATTCCTCGCCCAAAATAGCGAAAATGTAGTCCGTATCCGCTTCGGGCAGGTAGGACCATTTTTCCCGGCTGGCACCCGGTCCGACCCCGGTCAATCCCCCGGTGGCCAAGGACCACAAGCCGTGTTGTCGCTGGTAGCCGATGCCGGTGGGGTCGGTGGTGGAGGCGTCCATAAAGCCAAAGACCCGCCGGCGGCGGTTAGCTGAACTCATGACTGCCAAGGTGACCCCAAAAATGCCTAGCAAGACGATGCCCGCAAGGTAGCGCCAGGGAATCCCCGCTACGAAAATCGCCGACAAAATGAGCGCTGCCATTACCATCGCGGTGCCCAGATCCCGCCCAATCATGACCAAACCCAGCGACCCCACCGCTGGCACGCCCGCGTTGATGAGCCAACGTTTCTTGTCCCGGGCCTCCCGCAGTTCCGGATCTGCCAAGACCCGCCCCAACGCGACAGCCAAAGCCAACTTCATAAACTCGGAAGGTTGAATGGTAATGACACCACCGAGGTTAATCCAGTTCGTGTTACCGCCCGCGGACGCGCCGTGCATACCCGGAACGAACACCATAATCTGCAGCAGCCACGCCGCCCCCAAAAACCACCAGGTCCACTTTTGATAAAAAGTCAGCGGGACCCTGGAGGCAATGAACAAAACCAGCAGCGCCGCCACATAAATGAGTGAACGTTTCCCAAAGGACAGGAACGGATTCGCCCCGCTTTCCAAGGCAGTGATGGTCGAGGCGGAAAACACCAGGATAAAGCCGATGATGAACAGCAGCAGGGTGGTAACCAAAATGAGGTAGTAACTCAGGACCGGCTGGTTCTTCCACCCTTCGGACAGGGCGCGCAGAGCGGATTTTTCCTGGCTTGCCGTTGCGGACGGGGTGGAGTTAGCGTCAACCAGGGTGGGCGTCGAGTTTCGCGGGGAAAACTTTTTCAGTTTCGTGTCCCGAGGTGCCTCAGGAGCCTTGTTCCTCCCCACCATCTTGGTTCTCCCCCAGTTTCCGCGCTGCCTGAGCAAATTGGTCGCCGCGCTCGTGATAGTTGTTGAACTGATCCCACGAGGCACACGCCGGAGCCAGCAACACGGTGTCCCCCGGAGCGGCCAAAGCTCGCGCCTCTAGTAGCGTCCTTTCCATAAGATTGTCCCCCGGAGCGACCCGTTTCAGCGGGATTCCCGCGCCGTTTTCAGCAAATGCGCTCTCAAAAGGCTCCGGGTCCAGGCCAATCAGCACGGCGGCTTTCACTTTCGGGGCTGCCACCTGCACCAGAGAGTGAAAGTCTTGACCTTTCGCGTCTCCCCCGACGATCCACACGGCGCGCTTCTCGTCAATGTCACGCAGCGAAGCGGCTGCCGCGTGCGTATTCGTAGCTTTGGAGTCGTCGATGTAGGTTACGCCTCCGAACGTGCCGACCACGGCACGGCGATGCTTCGCCAGCTCAAACTCGAGAATTCCGCGGCGCACCCATTCGGGCTGCAAACCGTAGGCCCGCGCCAGTCCGGCCGCGGCCAAAGTATCTGCCAGCAGGGCCGAGGTCGGCACTTTTGCTCCGCTCAAGTGTTCGAGGTCAGCAAACGTTGCCAGTTCCAGCGCCTGGGTTTCGTTGTGTTCCCCAAAAGCCCGGTCCACGATGACGTCCTCAATCACGCCCAGGAAACCTGGAGCGGGAATGCCCGGAGTCAAACCAATGCACTTTTCCGGGGGAAAACCCTCGTCTTGGACGAAACGTTTACTGAGTACCTTGGTCGGCAGTTCCTCGGTGGCAGGATACAGGGCGGCGCGCTGCACCCCGCTGTAGACCTTCGACTTGTCCCAAGCGTAGTCATCGGCGCTACCGTGCCAGTCGAGGTGATCGGGGGCAAAGTTCAGCCACACGGAGGCCCAGGGTTTCAGGCTGTAGGTGGAATGCAACTGTGCCGAGGACAGCTCCACCGCCAGCGCGTCCACAGCGCCTTCGGCCGCGACTTCAACTATGGGCGTTCCGTAGTTACCCACCGCGGTCGCCACCACACCGCCGGTGATGAGCATCTGCGCCAACATCCCGGTCGTGGTGGTTTTCCCGTTCGTGCCCGTAATGCACATCCACTTGCAGTTACGGTTACCGATTGCTTCCTGGATTTGCCAGGCTAGCTCGACTTCTGACCACATGGGTGCGCTGGCCTCGGGAAGGCGATACAGCGGATTATGCGGGGCAATCCCCGGGGAGACTACGAAAAGTTTGTGCCCGTTCCCGGCAGCCGCTTCACCTTGGAGCTGTTCGCCACTGGCAGTGCAATAGTCGACCCGGTCGCCGAGTTCCTCCCGGGCCTGTTCCACAGCATCTGGGTTCGCATCGTAGCAGGTCACGTGTGCTCCGAGAGTGTCCAGTACGGCGGCGGCGGCGCGCCCCGACTTTCCCAGGCCCAACACGCCAATGGAGGCGCCGGTAAATTGCGTATCTTTCACAGCTTCATCACCCAATCGAAATAGAACAGTCCTACCCCGGCGGCAGCCATCAGCCCGGCAATAATCCAAAACCGCACGACCACGGTAATCTCTTTCCAGCCCAACAGTTCAAAGTGGTGATGAATTGGGGCCATCTTAAACACGCGCTTGTGAGTGGCTTTAAAGAACCCGACCTGAATAATGTCGCTGATAACTTCCATCACGAACAGGCCACCAATAATGATTGCCAGGAACTCGGTGTGGGTGAAAATCGACACTCCCGCCAGGATGCCGCCCAGCGCCAGCGAGCCGGTGTCGCCCATAAAAATACGCGCCGGTGAGGCATTCCACCACAAAAATCCAATCAGGGCGCCGACCACAGCCGCGCAGAATAATGCAATATCCAGCGGGTCACGGATTTCGGAGTAGCACGCCGGGGCGCTGGTCCCCTCGATGCCGCAGCGCTGCGAGAACTGCCAGTAGGACATCAAGGTATAGCCGCCAAACACGAAAATCGAAGTGCCGGTCGCTAAACCGTCCAGACCGTCCGTCAGGTTAACCGCGTTAGACCAGGCTGCCACCAGGAAGTTCGCCCAAATCAGGAACAGCACGACCCCCAGACCGAAACCGGCAAAAGCCAAATCCAGGTTCGTGTCCCGGATGACAGAAATTTTCGTGGAGGCGGGGCTCAGGCCGCGCGAGTTCTCAAACCCCAAGGCCAGACCGGAAAATATGGATCCCACCGCCAACTGACCGAGGATTTTGCCGGTTGGGTTCAATCCCAAGGAACGATGCTTAGAAATTTTAATCCAGTCGTCCAACCAGCCGATGAACCCCAGCCCGACCAGCAAAAATATGAGAATCAGAGACGAAGCGCTGGGGCCTTTACCGCTGGTGATGGCCTGGTGAATATGACCCACTCCCCACCCGATAATGATGGCGAGGATGATGATGACTCCGCCCATCGTGGGCGTGCCGCGCTTCGTGTAGTGCGCGGTCGGACCGTCCTGGCGAATAAACTGACCGAATTGCTTATTGACCAGCCACTTCGCATAGAACGGGGTGACCAGCAGCGAGAATAACAGGGCGATAAAGCCAGCTGTCAATACCGCAGTCATCGGACGCGGCCCCTTTCTTCAATTTCTTGAGCCAGTTTCCACAGTCCCGAACCGTGCGAACCTTTGACCAAGATTAAGTCACCGGGACGCACAATCTCCTGCAACAACCGACCGGCGGCGGTGGCATCCATCACCTGGTGGCTTTCCCCGTCACGTTTCAGTGCCGAATAGGCGCTTTCGATGTGTTTTGCCATGGGACCGACCGTCAGCAGGACCGAAATTCCGAGGTTAGCGGCGTAACGCCCGATTTCTCCGTGCAACTGCGGGGAGGTTTCGCCCAGTTCCAGCATGTCCCCCAGGACGATGACCACACGCCGAGTGGCTCCCGATTTCGCAATGACGTCCAAAGCGGCACGCACCGAGTCCGGGTTCGCGTTATACGCATCGTCGATGAGGTCCACTCCGTCCGCCAAATGCACCAGGTTCATGCGGTGTTCGCTGACCGGAGTGGCCTTGGACAACACGGCCGCAATCTCAGCGGGAGTCATGCCCGCGACATGCGCAATCGCCGCGGCCGCCAGCGCGTTAGCGACGTGATGGGCGCCGAGGAGCTGCAGCTGCACCGGGGCACTACCCGCGGGAGTATGCAGCAGGAAGCTGCCTCGCGAAGCCTCGTCCAGGCGCAAGTCGGTGATGCGCACCGGGGTATTCTTTTTTGTCGAAAAGTACATGAGGCGTCCCGAAGTCCGCCCACTCATCGTTTCCACACGCGGGTCGTCCGCGTTCAAAATGGCCATGCCTGAGGGCCCCAGGTTTTCCAGGATGGTAGCCTTCTCGGCTGCCAGGGCCTCTACCGAAGAGTACGACTCCAGGTGCGCCACCCCCAACATCAAAACCAGAGCCACATCTAGGGGCGCAATATCGGTCAGGTAGGCAATGTCGCCGGGCTGCGAAGCGCCCATTTCCAATACCAGGTACTCGGTCGTGGCATCAGCTTCCAGAACCGTCAGCGGCAAGCCGACCTCGTTGTTGAACGATGCCACGGGAGCGACAGTGGCGCCTTTGGTGGATAAAAGCTGTTTCGTCAGGTCCTTGGTGGTGGTTTTGCCGGCAGAACCGGTGATTCCAATGACAAGTTTCAGTTGGCCGGTTCCCTCGCGGGCTTGGGCACGCAGTTGGCGCAGGTGCGCCTGAGCCAATCGCCCCAGAGCGTACTGCGGGTCGGGAACCTGCAATACCGTCAACTGGTTCAATTCGTCCTCGGTAGCCCACCCCTGGTCCAGAATCTCTGCGCGGTCGCGGCTGACGATGGCGACTCTGCCTCCGCGGCGAGCCACAGACCCCAGGAAGTGATGCCCGTCAGTATTTTCTCCGGGCAGCGCCACAAAGACATCACCCGTACTGACCAGCCGCGAATCGGTGTGTACCCTGCCTTGAATCCGAGTCGAGTTTTCCCCAGGTTCTAAACCAATCGCCTCACATAGGGCGTCAAGGGTCATATCTATCAAAGGTGGACTCCTTCAAAAGGCCAACAAATCGGCTTTAATCTTATCTCACGCCGGCTCCGGTCAGAAAAGGGGTCAGCTCCGCTTCGCTAGAGCCTCGCGAGCGACCACCCGGTCGTCAAGGTCATACTGCCCTTCGGGCGTGAACATGATGGGTTCGTGACCCCGCCCCGTAATAACAACGGTGTCCTCGGGCCGAGCGTCCAAAATGGCTCGCTCAATCGCCGTCTCGCGGGGGGCAACCTCCACAAATTTATCTTCATAGCCCTTCATGCCCGCCATCACGTCTCTGCGAATCCCGCTCGGTTCCTCCTCGTGAATGTCCCCGTCCGTAAGGTAGGTGAAATCCGCCAGCTCGGCAGCAATCTGGCCCAAAATTGGCCGTTTGCCCGGATCGCGCTGCCCGTCAGCGCCCATCACCAACAGCAACCGGCCTTTGGTCGAAATCCGCATGGTGTCGAGCAAAATCTTGGTGGAATCCGGGTTGTGCGCGAAGTCCACAATCACGCGGGGTGCCTCACACAGCAGCTCCATACGTCCCGGCACATCCAGACGGATGGGATTCACGGTCAGGTGGCGCAAAATGTCCCCGTCTAGCTGACGCGGGCTGGGGGACAATCCCGTCACGACCATGACAATGGCCAGGGCGGCATTGATTGCGTTAAACGTGCCGGGCATTCGGACCTGCACAGAGGCCTCTTTGCCATCAAAAGCCCGCAACCGCAGTTCGGTGAAGCCGCCCTCTAACTCAATAATTTTTCCTTGCCAATCGGCCGGACGGCCCGTCAGGGACAGGGTCACAAAATCATGTTGGCCACCGCGTTCCAACTGCTCAGCCAGGCGCTGGCCCCACACACCGTCCACGATGATGACCTGGCGATCGCTGCGCTGCTGGGAGAACAGTGAGGCCTTGGTCTGGAAGTATTGCTCCATGGTGCCGTGGTAATCCAAGTGGTCCTGAGACAGGTTCGTAAATCCGGCGCAGGCGAAATGCAGCGGGTCTACCCGCCCCATCGCTAAGGCGTGCGAGGATACTTCCACCACCATGTGATGCACATTTTCTTGCACCGTCGTGGCCGCAAAGGCTTGCAGCTGCGGGGCTTGGGGAGTCGTAATGAAAGCGGGGGCGGTTTTCTTGCCCACTGCGGCCTCCACCGTGCCCACCAGGGAGGACAGATGCCCGACCCGATGCAGCATGTGACGCAAAAGGTAGGTGGTGGTGGTCTTTCCGTTCGTGCCCGTCACGCCCCACGCGCTCAACTGTTGGCAGGGATTATTGAAGGCGACAGAAGCGGCTCGACCAGCTACGGAAGCCACATCGGGAACGATGATAGCGGGGATATCCAAGTCCGCGAGGAATGCCATCCCAGCCGGATCGCTCAACACAGCTCCGGCTCCGCGCGAGGCGGCATCCGCCGCAAACTTAGCGCCATGCACGTGGAATCCCGGCATCGCCACAAACAGCTCGCCGCCGCGCACGACCCGGTTATCAATAACCGCACCGCGCACACGGCCGCCGTTACCGTAAACCGTACCGTCCACGGCTTTTGCTAAATCCGTAACTTCGACCCAGGGCAAGCGAAGCAAATCCGGCGCGTAAGGGTCAAAAGCAACTTCCAAAGTCATATTTCTCTAATCTCCAATCGGATACAACTGCGGCTGCGTGTCGGTGGGCGGGATTCCCAGCTCTCTAATCGTAGCCCCCGCAATCTCTTTAAACGCCGGGACCGCGACCACAGATCCGTATATCGAGGCAGAAGGGCGATGCACCACTACGGTGATGACCACGCGGGGATTATCGGCGGGAAACACCCCGGTAAATGACCCGACAGTCCCGGTTTGCCTGCCGTTAGCCTCAATAATCTGGGTGGTACCGGTTTTCCCCGCCACCGGGTATCCCTCGATTTGGGCATCGGGAGCACCGCCTTTTTCCGAGACGACCCCCTCCATCATGGTTAGCAATTTCCGGGAAGTGTCCTTGGTGTAAACTCTGGTACCCGCGTCTACAGCTTTCTTTTCTACGCTGCCACCAGGCTTCGTCCACGATTCGATGAGGTGGGGTTGCACTTCCACTCCCCCGTTTGCCACGGTCGCGATACCGTTGGTGACCTGCAGAATAGTCGCCGCGATACCTTGGCCGAACATGATGGTGTAGCGTTGGCGACCATCCCATTTCTCGGGGGCGGAGAGCAACCCGGCGCTCTCACCGGGCAGTTCGACGCCGGTAGGTTTACCAAAACCAAGTTGTTTCAGCTTTTGATACCTGTCCGTGTCCGTGATTAAGTCGCCAACCTGGACAATCCCCACGTTCGACGATTTGGCAATAATCCCCGCCGCGGTCAGAGCATAGGTACCGTGGGCAATCGAGTCCCGAAAACTTTGCCCGTTAGACATGGTAATTTCACCCGGTACGGTAAAGGTATTGGTAGGCTCCACTTTGCCGGCTTCGATGACCGCTCCCATCGTGTGAACTTTCAGGGTAGAACCCGGCTCGTAAACCGTGGAAACGGCTTTGGAACCGCGATTCCGTTCACTGGTTTTCGTGGGCTCTGAGGGATTAACCGTATCCGTCTCGCACAGGGCGAGAATCTTTCCAGTGCCAACCTCCTGAACCTCCGCCATGACCGATTGCGCCCCGAACCGGGCTTTAGAATTGTCTACTACCTGCTGACAGGTATTTTGCAGGTCCAGCAGAATGGTCGTCTTAATGGTTTGCCCCGCAATGGCGTCTTTACGATAGTTGTCCTGGACCGGAATGGTTTGTCCGCGCCGGCCAATCTCGGTGAAGTCTTCGCCGTCCACCCCGGCGAGCTTGCTATTTTGGCTCAGTTCCAGCCCGGCTAAGCCCACTCCATCAACATCGGTGAAACCGATGATATTGCCGGCCACGTTGCCGTTGGGATAAATCCGTTTCGTGATTTCTTCCGGCTCAATGCCCGGAATCCCCAGCTTCGCGATTTTACGCCAGACCTCGGGGGTCACTTCTTTGGCGATATACACAAAGGTCGAGGGTTTTTTGCCGGGCTGCGCGGTCAGTTTCCCGCCCAGCTCGGCGGGGTCGGCGTCCAAAAGCGGAGCCAGCTTTTTCGCCGCCGCTGCTGGTCCATAAGCCGCGACCTCAGGCCGATCGAATTCGTCATAGATAATCTTCGGCTTGCCTTTCGCGTCTTTCCCCGCGGTTTTCGGCTGAAAATAAGTATTGATTTTAACCTGATTAACCCCGATGTTGTAGCGCTTTACAGAGGTCGCCATCTGCCGGCCCGAGGAGTCCAAAATATCCCCCCGCTGAGCTTTAATAATGTGGGTGCGGCTGCGTTGATCCTGGGCTGCCGCGGCGAGTTCCGGTCCCTGCACCAGTTGTACCACCACCAAGCGGACCGCAAAAATGAACAGCACCGCGATAATGGCCCCCACCAACAGGTTTTTTCGGACTCTACTCACTTGACCAGTTTCGCCCAGCTTTGCCAGGTTTTCACGCTCCCACGCCGTGACCGCGAGGGGTTTAGCTAGGCGCAGTCGCTTTCCCCGCCAGCCCTTATTGCGCGGCTTTCCCTGGAATAATTTCCCCAGTCGCCAACGTCACGTAGCCCTGTTCGGCGGCCGGAACCAATCCAATTTCCTGCGCTTTCTTTGCCAAGTATTGCGGAGACTGAGCTTCACGCGCCTGGGTCACCAGGTCGGCTTGCTGATCTTGCAGCGCGTTCAACTCGTTTTGCATGGCGTACATATCGTAGGAAGTCATCGCCAACTGGGTATTGATGACTACGGGCACGACCAGCGCGGCGACCAGCATCGCCGCCACCGTCAGCCACATCGGCCAAGTGATGCGCCGCTTCTGAAAAGTCGGAACCAGCTGAAGCTGCGGCCTGGGGGCGTTCCGAGCAGGAAGCGGCATCCCGGCAACGCTGCCGGGTTTACGCAATGCCAGGTTAGAAGTAGCTGCGTTAGTCACGTGAGTCTCCTTCGGTTAGGGGGTGAACAGGGTTTTGGGCACGTAGTTTCGTCAAGGTGGGAAAACATTTCTCCACCGGTTTTTGTTTTGTTTTCACAAGGTTCCCCGCGAGGTTTTCCAGGTCGGGTTCCCGGGTCTTTTCCACGGCACGCAGCCGTAGTGAGGCGGCGCGCGGATTGCCGGCGACCTCAGAGTCATCAGCTAAACGCGAGCCGTGCGTGAGGTCGCGCAGCCAAGGCTGCGCCTGCTCAGGCAGAACGGGCAATCCCTTGGGCGCCGCAGGATGAATCCCCGCGGCAAAAGCCCTCTTGACCAGGCGATCTTCCAGGGACTGATAGCTTTCGATGACGATGCGTCCACCGACCCGCACGCAAGACAACGCTTTCGTCAAGAAACGCTCCAAGTCGCCCAGCTCATCGTTTACCGCCACTCGCAAGGCTTGGAACGTGCGCTTCGCCGGGTTTCCTCCACTGCGGCGAGCCGGAGCAGGAATCGTGTCGCGGATAATCTCCACGAGCTGACCCGAAACTTGCAACGGCTGGTCCAGGCGGGCCTTCACGATAGCTTTCGCGATGGGCCACGAGAACTTTTCTTCGCCGTAGGTGTGGAGCACCGCGGCGATTTCTTCCGCTTCAGCCAGGTTCAGGAAGTCGGCGGCGGTGAAACCTGCGGTTTGGTTCATCCGCATATCCAGCGGTGCTTCGGGTTGGGCATAAGCGAAACCGCGCTCCGCCTCGTCCAGCTGCAGTGACGAAACCCCCAGATCCGCTAAAATCCCTTCCACTTGGCTCAGACCGTGCTGCGCCAATACGCTATCCAGTTCCCCGTAAGTTGTGCCGGCGATGCTGAGGCGATTCGCAAAAGCACTGAGTCGAGACGCCGCCAAACGCCGAGCCTGCGGGTCACGGTCGATACCGATAATGCGCAGCTGCGGGTGACGCTCCAACAGATATGCGCTGTGTCCCCCCAATCCAAGGGTGGCGTCAACCAAAACGGGACCCTGGATACTGCGAAAATCAGCGGTGGAGGGAAGTGGGGTGGCCGCGTCCGGCGCGAAATCCAAAGCGGGCGCCAATAAATCAGCGCACACCTCAGCCAGCACCGGCTGGTGGATTTCGGCAACTGATTTCACGTTTCTTCCTTTTTCTTGGGGTAACCCCCGTTTTTCTAGCGACTCCCGCGTTAGCCAGGTTTCCCACCGTGTCTGCCTGCGGGGAAGAGCATTCAGAATCGGTAGGACACCAAACCCACGCGGGTTTATGCAGTTATGCGCGAGTTTCCTCACAGCAGTCCCGGAAGGATTTCTTCCGAAACTTCCGAGAAGTCCTCCTCGGCGGCAGCCAAGAATTCGTTCCAGGTCTTCAGGTCCCAAATCTCCACGCGGGAACCCGCTCCGAAAACCGCCAGGTCACGGCCCAGTCCGGCGTACTCACGCAGGGCGGGCGGAATGTTAATCCGTCCTTGCTTATCCGGGATTTGATCGCTCGCCCCGGACAGCAGCACACGCGAAAAGTTTCGCGCCTGCTTGTGGGTGATGGGAGCCTGGCGAAGTTCCGTATACAGGGTTTGGAACTCGCCAGTCTCAAACGCATAAACGCAGTGGTCCTGACCCTTGGTCAAAACCACTCCGCCTGCGAGTTGCTCCCGAAAACGGGCAGGCAGTATCAGGCGACCCTTGTCGTCGAGCTTTGGCTCGTAGGTCCCTAAGAACACAACCTTCCCTTTCACCCTCAGCGTGATGCTGATTTTTGACCCGATACCTTTACGGTTTTCGTTACACCCCACTTTACTCCACTTTCATCCACAAATTTGCAAAAACGCGACAGATTTTGCATTTTTAGCAAATTATTTATTGGAATTTCAGAGAATTCTTAAGTGGAGGAAGATTTTACGATGAGAGGCTTTTAGAGCTGACGAAAGCGATGACGAGAAACAAAAAACCGGCTACCGAAAATCGGTAACCGGATGAGACGGGTGAGTCAGAGACTCGGGATAGGAATCAGAGGACTACTCGCCGTGCTGACGGCGTTCCCACCGCTCATTTTGACGATCCATAAAGGAGCCTCGCGAGGCAGGCGCACCAGCGGGCTGGCCGTGAGGGGTCGGTTTCGATGCGGGGGATTTTGAGCCAACCCCGAAAATCTTTAGAACCCCCAGGACGACAACCACGAACCCCAGTACCCCGATAGCGGTACCCAAAAATTCCATGCCTTTCAGGTAGGGCGTGGCGATGAGTCCTCCAATCAGCACTACTGCCCCAATCAAAACCAAAACGACCCCGAAAGCAACCCGCCGCGGACGGCTCGCCGTGGATTCACCGACCTTTGTGGAAGTCTGGCGCATCCTATCGGCCATCTTGGGATCTTCGTTGTGGAGCTGGGCCTCCATCTGCGCCAGGACTTGCTTTTCATAGTCCGACAATGCCATGACCATGTCCTTTCAGTGCGCGGCCGAGGAAAGCACCCCAAAACCAAAACGAACGTGTTAACACAAACTAGTTTACCTGTTTTTACCCTCATCGCGCCACATGGGTCTGTGCACGAGTCCTCCGAAACTCGATAAACAGAACTTTTTACTGGTTTAATTGTGTTATGCAAGCGTTGATTATCGGCCTGTGGTGGATTGTGGCCCTGGTGATTGCTGTGGTCCTCATTTATAGAGCGCGCCCTCAGAGCAGCGTGGAGTACTACCGCGTTCAAGCGTATATCAAAGAAGTTGAGCCTCTCACCGAGAACGACACCATGCGCTCCCTGCCTTACGAGGTCACCGTACTGTTGCCCTTTTTGGATCCCAACGAAGCCAACACGTACTACTACCTGACGTTGAACCCGGAAGACCTCCACATCGGTCGGGCCCGGACCTGCGCTCGCTACCATCTTCCGATTCCGGCGTGGGTTTCCGCCGTTGATCCGCGTGACATACGTTTCGAGAACTCTCGCTCTTGGAACACGGATACCATCATCAACGCGGTCTTGCTCCTGGTCGCACAGTTCATCATGACGGGAACCTGCCTGTTCAACATGGAACTCATCACGAATTCCGACCCCTATTTCGTGCTCCTGTTCCCGCCCACGATACTGTTCTTTGCCTTCGCCACCCTCTACGGGTTCCTGCGTTTCGGACAAGCTGCCAGGGTGTGGGTACGCGTGGCCTCCGACCCGGCCACCGCACCGGCGTCTATCAGCGGAATCCGACGCATCAACAGTCATGCCGGTCACCCCGGTGGTTTCGAAGTGTCCCTCATGTGGGCGCCCCTGGGAATGCCAGCACAGTACGGAAAAGTGCGGATTCCCGGCTTCCAGCGCCGCACCATCCTGCTGCTGCAAAAACTGGTGCGAAACCAACTGGAGGAAGAATCGAAAGGAGTGTGGCGCGTCACCCCGGGAGTCCCGCAGGACCAGGCTAAACCCCACACCGCAGTTTCCGAGCTACACACCCCCCAAGGGCCCACGACGGTGAAAATCACTGCCCTGCCAGCAAACGATCCTCGCTTCGACCCGCGCCCTCCGAAAGTGCGCGCGGCGGCAGAAAAAGCCCGTCTGAAGCGCGAGGCCGAACTGTTGGCGCAGCGCGAAGCCTTTGAACGCGCCACGGCACGAGCCCGGATTGAGGAAGCTAACCGGGCAGAGCTCGGTAATGAAGAGAACAGTCTCGATGAGGTCGCTGCCCAGGGTCCCCAGGCGTGGTACTACCCGATGAACCCCTCGCGGGTAAACCTGGTGGGAATCGGCACGGATCCGGGGAATCGCTCGAACCTGATTGGACCGGGCATCGGTTGGCTCTGCGTTGCTTTGGTGGCCGGGCTGGCTGTGGCGTGGCTCGGATTTATCAATCCCAACATTATGTTCCCGGTTTACGAAGCCCCCTCCGGCGATCAGCCGCTGGGCGGCTGGACTCGCTAATTGTCCGGCATCCTAAGGGTTTCCCGGCAGGCTTAATCCTCCGGGGTATCGCGGCGATGCCGACCCCGGCGAGGACGGAACTGTTCGATGTTGCGTTTTTCGTAAGGCGTGTCGCGCAGGGACGAAATTCCGGAAGCATCACCGACTGGAGGTAATTCTTCGTCAAGATTTGAGAGTTTCGCCCCGCGATTCAACCGATCCGTGCGCTTCAAAAATTCTTCGAGGCGAGCTCCCAGTTCCTCGGCGGTGGGCAGCGGTTCTTCGGGAGTCTCAATAATCGCCATCGGTTCGGCTTCGTCAAAGTGCTGTTCCAGAATCTCAACGATGTGTTCAGCTTCCTCAGACTGTTCCACCATCTGGTTGATTTGGCCCAAAGTGAGGGTGGAAGCGGCTTCGATATCTCCTACCGGCAGTGCCAATCCGGTCTTGGCGGCCACCGCGGACATCAGCGCCGCAGCCGCCGGCGGGTAGTCCCCTTCTGCCAGGTAATACGGCACCGCCGCAATGATTCCTACCGCGTCCAGACCGGCTTGTCCCAGAGTGAATTCGATGAGCTGATCCATCCCTGCCGGCAGCAGCATTTCACCGACCATCTTGGGCTGTTTGGGCAAACTCTCCGAACGTGCCCCGTGCATATGCACCGGGGTGGGCCGCGTGTGAGGCACACCCGCTGGCATTCCGGTCACGCCTACCGTCTGGCGTACTCCCAAGCGTCGGACAATTTCTTGGATAGTGTCCAAAAACAGATTCCATTGGGCATCCGGTTCTGGTCCGTGCAGCACCAAGAAATTCCGGTCGTTGTCATCGCTGAGCAAATCCAAGCGGATTTCCGGCATCTCCACTTCAGTAAACTTCCAGTCTGAAAAACTCAGCCAGGGCCGATGGGAACGAAAATCCACCAATTTATCGGAGTTAAATGTCGCAATAGTCTGATGCGGCAGGGCTTCCACCAAGTGCTCCAACATGCCTCGCCCGGAATGCCCAGCATCCATCGCCCCGTTGAGGTGGTGCAGCATAACGTCGGCGTGGCCGCTGAGGTCCGCGCCGGGCGCTAATAAAGTATCAAATTTGTCTGCGTCCATTTTTCCCTCGAAAAGTTCAACCCCTAAATGTTATCAAGACTTAGCCCCAATTCGCTCCCCGTAAACCTTTTAGGGCATAATTGATTACCCTTTTGATGCCTTGAGGAGAGATAAATTGGCTGACGCAACGGTGCCGTCGTCTTGGCAGTCCGAGATTGCTAAGGAGCAGACTTTCGTTGACCGCGCCTATAAAACCCTCGATGAAATGCGGGTCTATTACCGCCGGCGGCAAGACGAAGTCGCCGCGGAAATGAGTTCTAACCCCTCAGCCAGGGCTGACCGCGATGCCTTGGCGGCTCATTATGGAGACGAGGCCACTCGCTTGGAGAGCGTGGAAAATCGCCTGGTTTTCGGCGTCTTAGACCTGGAGGACGGAACCAGTTTCCACATTGGTCGCGTGGGTTTGCGTGACTTTGATGCGACCGATGCCGAAGCCCCGGCTCTCGGCATCACCCCGGCGATTTCCCCCACCGAGAATCCTCCCGACGCCACTTTGGAAACACCGGCCGCGTTGGAAAAACTTGAGGAAAAACCCGGTGAAGGCGTGTCTCGCCAACTGTTGGTGGATTGGCGAGCGAAAGTCGCCCAACCCTTCTATCAAGCCACGGCAGTAGCCCCGATGGGGGTGTGGAAGCGGCGGCACGTAGCTACCAGTTTGCGCGAAGTGGTGGGCGTGGAGGATGAGCTGTTAGCTTCCGGTGCCGAAACCGACGCCGCCCAGACGGCGTCGCTGCAGGGTGAGGGTGCTTTGATGGCAGCGCTGTCACGAGCGCGCAGCGGCCAGATGTCCGACATTGTCTCGACGATTCAGGCCGAACAAGACCGGGTGATTCGTTCTGACCTGAACGCTTTTTTGGTGGTGCAGGGCGGACCCGGCACCGGCAAGACGGCCGTGGCGCTACATCGGGCTGCTTATCTGCTCTATGCTCACCGGGATCAGCTGGATTCCCAAGGGGTGTTGGTCATTGGTCCCAACCACACGTTTTTGCGCTACATTGAACGGGTGCTTCCCGCCCTGGGCGAGACCGGAGTGGTCAGCCTGACTATCGGGGAATGTTTCCCCGGCGTACACACCGTGGCGGAACGTCCAGAACTGCGCGCTCTGAAGGGTGATACCCGGTGGATTAAAGTCGCCGCCGCGGCCGTGGCCGATTTGAAGCGTCCTCCCCGCGAGGACCAAATCCTGCAGTTGGACCACGTCCAGCTAAATCTGAGCGCCGCCTTGGTGCGTGAGGCGATGGAAGCCGGTTCGCACGGTGGCTCCACCCACAATCAGCACTGGGCTGCCTACGCCAAATTCCTGGTCCGCGAGTTGACCAAGCTCTATGCCGGGCAAACCCCCACCAAAGAGGACATGGAGTGGATGACCGAGGAAATCCGTGGCTCGGCGGAGGTGCGCCGGGCGGTCAACCGCTGCTACCTACCCGCGGCCGCCCCCGATTTGCTGGCGCGCCTCTACGCCTATCCGGATTATTTGCAGCGTATCGCCTCGGGGATTTTTACTGCTGAGGAAATCGCCGCGTTGCAACGCCCCAAGACCAGCCCATTCACGGACGCGGATGTGCCGATTTTGGATGAATTGGCGGAACTGCTGGGGCCGCTACCGGGAATGACGGATTCGGCGGCACAGCGCCGCACCCGCGAACAGCGCGAAATCGAGCGGGCCGCGGAAGCTATTGAAGCGATGGATTTGGGCGGAGGGCTCATCAACGCGCGGATGCTGGCACGGTCAACCCGCGGTGAGGTGAGCCTCTCTCCCCTAGCTCAGCGCGCCCGGGCGGACCGTTCTTGGGCTTACGGGCATGTCGTGGTGGACGAGGCACAAGAGCTTTCGCCGATGGACTGGCATCTGTTACTGCGCCGGTGTCCTTCCCGGTCGTTCACCGTGGTTGGGGACGTCAACCAAGCATCGCAAAACTGGTCGAACGCACCATCGTGGTCCAACCTCCTGGGTCCAGCCATGCGCGCCGCTCCGGTGATGGAGCAGCTCACCATTAACTACCGCACCCCTCGTGCGGTGATGGATTTGGCGCAAAAGGTGCTGGCGGCCAGTCCCGAGAGCGCGGTAGTGCCACTGCAGTCGGCCCGGGATGTGGAGGGAGCCCTGGCGTTTACCCGGCTGAAGGGCGAACCACGGGCCAACCTGTGCGAACCGACCCACGGGGCGGGGAACCTTGTGCCCGTTCTCAGAGAAACCCTTCAGGCAGAAACGGCACGTTTGGAAGCGGAAGTCGGGCAGGGAGTTGGCAAGCTAGCGATTATCGTCCCTACCGCGGCGCGTTCGTACCTCGCTTCGGCCTTGGGCTTAGAAACGGCCGATGTCGTAGCTGACCAAGTGTGTTGCCTGGATTCGCGAGCCGCAAAGGGGCTCGAGTTTGACTCGGTTATCTTGGTGGAACCCGCCGTAATCGCCAGCCAGTCAGCCGGAGACCTCTACGTGGCGATGACGCGCTGCACGAAACGGATGCATGTCTTGGCCAGCGATTTACCCGCGGGAATGGACTTCCCCTCCCCCAAGGATTGACGCCAACCCGCGAGAGCACCCCTGACATGGGATTTCAGCACCGCGCTCTTTTGGTCTAAAGTGGTGCTATGACAAAGATACTGCTGCTTGAAAACCCTCACGAAGTCGCCGACAAAGTATTCAGCGACGCAAATGTCCAAGTCGACCGGGTAGACGGCGCTTTGGACGAAAATGACCTGATTAAGGCTCTGCAGGGCTATCAGATGGTCGGGATTCGCTCCAAAACGAACCTCAGCAAGCGAGTTTTCGATGAATGCCCGGACTTGGTCTGCGCGGGGACTTTCACGATTGGCACGAACCAAATCGACCTGCCAGAAGCGGCAAAACACGGGGTGGCAGTATTCAACGCCCCTTACTCCAACACGCGTTCCGTGGCAGAACTGGCCATCGCCGAGATTATCGCGCTAGCCCGCCAGCTGCCGGTACGCAACTCCCACCTGCAAAACGCCGACTGGCAAAAGACTGCCAAAGGCTCTCACGAGGTGCGCGGCAAGACCCTGGGGATTATCGGCTATTCTTCGACCGGTACCCAACTGTCCATCCTGGCTGAAGCCATGGGCATGAAAGTTCAGTTCTACGACTTGGCAAAGAAGCTACCCATTGGCAACGCAAAACAGTGCAACTCGCTGGAGGAAGCTCTGCAGGGCGCCGATTTTGTGTCTCTGCACGTGGACGGGCGCGCCTCTAACGAAAACATGTTCACCAGGGTACAAATGGCTCAGATGAAGCCCGGAGCGAAACTGTTGAACTTGTCCCGCGGTTTTGTCGTCAACCTCGACGACTTGGCCGAGGCTTTGGATTCGGGCCAGATCGGGGGTTGCGCCATTGACGTATTCCCCGATGAACCGCGTAAAAATGGCGAGGAGTTCCACTCCCCGATTATGGGTAAAGAAAACACCATCCTCACCCCGCACATCGGCGGGTCTACGCTGGAGGCCCAGGAGGACATCGGCTGGTTCGTGGCCGGGAAACTCTGCACTTACCTGCAGTCCGGCGAAACCGTGATGAGTGTAAACATGCCGAACTTGAGCCTGGAACCGACTGGCAATACCAAGTACCGCATCACTTTGATTCACAAGAATATCCCCGGCGTGATGGCGAAAATCAACCAGTTGTTCTCTGACGCGGGAGTGAACATCGAAGGTCAGGTCCTGGGTACCAACGGTGAAGTCGGTTACGTTATCGGCGATATTTCCTCCGAAATGCCCAAGGCGGCGCTCGATGAAATCTCTAAATTTGAATCCACGCTGTCCCTGCGTTGCATTCCGATAGAGGGCTTCGTTCGGGACGAAGAGACCGCGGTTAACTAACTCCCCTGACGAACCGAAAAGGCCGGATGGTCGGGCATCTCTGTGAGGCGACTGGGGGCCGGGTCAAGAGCCGTTTAGCTGGCAGAAGTTTTGTTGCACCGGACGTTTGTCGGGTTTTCGCCGATTTTGTCCAGTCTTTCGCTGGGCTTCCCATCGCCGGGAGCGCCGGGTTTTACCGGACAAAATCCTGATGAAAAGGATTTGACCGGCCGGTTTGCGTTAGGGTTGAGATATGACTGAAACAGTGGATTTGTTGGAACTCGCTCCGGCCGCGGGGATTCACCTGCCCAGGTACGTACATACTCCGCCCGAGCAAGATTCAGAGCTGACCAAACGAATGCGTCAGCTTTACAATCCCGATGTTCCCGCCCAAATTCCCGTCACCGATCAGCTGATGATTGACGTTTTGCGCACTCAATCCAATAAATATCCGCGCCGCGTAGCCTTGGATTTTTTCGGTGCCACCACGACTTACCGGCAGCTGGGCGAAAATGTGCAGCGTACTTCGGCGCTTCTGCTTGAGCACGGCGTCAAGCGTGGCGACCGGGTTTCCATTGTGGCTCCAAACTGCCCGCAGTTCGTCTATCTGCTCTATTCCTGCCTACAGCTTGGGGTGGTGTGCGTGTTGCACAACCCCCTGGCGGCCCCGGTGGAGTTGAAGTGGCAAATCGAAAATGCGGAATCGAAACTGGTCTTCGTGTGGCAAAAGAGCGCCTTAAGCGTCACCGAGCTGGTGCGCGACATGGACACCGAAGTTATTTCCCTCGATGTTTCTGCGGCTTTGCCCCGGCGGCTGCATTTCGCCTTGCACCTGCCGATTAAGAAAGCCAAGGAGTTGTACCAACAGCTTTGCGACCCGCAGGCCAAAGATTTGCCCGATTACGATACGCTGCTGGAAAAGCAGAAACCGCATAACCGCATCGTGCGAGTCGACCCGGATGTTCCGGCCGTGATGCTCCACACGGGAGGCACTACCGGCAAGCCGAAAGCGGTCATTTTGACCAACCGGAACTTGGTGTCTAACTTGTTTGCCAATGTGACCTGGGTGACCAAGCTGCGTCCCGGCAAAGAAACCTGGTTCTGCGTTCTGCCGTTCTTTCACGCTTTTGGTCTGACACTGTCCCTGAACGGGGCGATCGGTTTGGGAGCCACCGCGGTATTATTCCCGAAATTCAGCACCCGAGCCGCCCTGGCTGCTCAACGCCGACGTCCGGGCACTTTCATTGTGGGAGTGCCTCCCATTTTTGACCGCCTGGCGAAAGCAGCCGAGGAAAACCCGAAAATTGACCTGTCGTCTTTCCGATACGCCATTTCCGGAGCGATGCCGCTGACGCAGGATGTCGCAAAACGCTGGGAAAAAGCCACTTCCGGCTACATCATCGAGGGCTACGGCATGACGGAGACTTCACCGACGGTACTGGGCTCCCCCATGAGCCCCGAACGCAAACTTGGCTGCATGGGCATTGTGTTCCCTTCTATCCAAGTGCGGGTCATCGATCCGGATACCCTGGTTGATGTCGAACCCGGCGAGGTGGGGGAACTCGTGGTGAAGGGACCGGGGTGTTCCCCTGGTTATTGGCGCGATCAGGTCGAAACCGATTTGCTGTTCACTCCCGATCATTGGTTGCGCACCGGCGATTTGGTCGAAGAACACGAGGGTTTCTTGCGGATGAGTGACCGGCGCAAAGAGCTCATCATTATTTCCGGTTTCAATGTATACCCCTCCGTGGTGGAGGCAGCGATTGCCACGATGCCCCAGGTTGCAGAAGTCGCCGTGGTCGGCATTCCCGATCAAACTGACCCGGCCCGGGGTGAACAGGTACACGCGGCGGTGGTTCTAAATCCGGGAGCAAGCCTCAATTTGGAAAAGATTCGGGCTTGGGTTGCTGATTCCCTCCCCCGTTACGCAATTCCGCGTTCGGTCTCTTTCCCGGAGGAGTTGGCACATAACGAACTTGGCAAGATTCAACGCCGCAAAGTGCGTCAATCCGTTCTGGAACGGCTCTCTGAAGGCTTCCGTATGTAAGGGTTAGCGGCTCGGAAAGTGTTGTCGGCCCGCTTCCCGCGGTTAACTCTGCGAGTGGCTCTTTAATGAGGCGATAGCGTCCTCAAAGTCCTCCAGGGAGTTGAAATCTGAATAAACCGAAGCGAAACGCAGATAGGCAACTTCGTCCAATTCCTTTAGCGGTTCCAGAATGGCTTTGCCGACTTCCTCGGAGTTAATAACGGCTTTCCCGGAAGCCCGTAGGGTTTCCTCAATGCCTTGAGCCATAAGCGCAAGCTGATCGGAACTGATGGGACGGCCTTGGGTGGCTTTGGCCAAACCGGCAATAACCTTGCTGCGCCGGAACGGCTCGGTTGCTCCGGAACGTTTCTTAATCAGTAGCAGTGTGGTTTCCAAAGTGGTAAAGCGCCGGCCGCAACTGGGGCATTCACGACGCCGCCGAATGGAGGCACCGTCGTCAGCAGTACGTGAATCAATCACGCGGGAATCTTCGTGATGACAAAACGGACAGTGCACATCGCCCTCCTTCACCGCTGCAAGACTACAGGTTTCACCGTAAGTGCAAACTGAAGTTTTCGCAAGCTGGAATGCAGGGCTAAACCCCATCATTTTCAATAAACCGGAACTAACAACGTTTGCCCAGTTCTCAGCACGGAACCCGCGTCTAAGGCATTTGCGTCCATCATATCCGCCAAGACCTCGTCAGTTGGCACACCGGCGGCATTAGCTGCGGCAATATCCCACAGCGTATCGCCCGGCACGACCGTGTGTTGCATAAAATCCGTGGGAACGAAATCAGGACTGAGCCCCAGCCCCAACACCATACCCAGGAACACCATAACGAGGGCAGCCAGAATAAAGATCCCCACTCGCAGGGCCACGGCATCCCACGACAAGACCGGGCGGGCAGCCACAGCCGGGGACTCCGGCGCCTTCGGAACCAAACGCAGGTAAGCCGGACGCGACTGCCGGGCTCTGAAAGCACGCACCGCCGGGTGGTTCGGAGCCAGCTCGCTAACCTCAAAACTCGGTGCCAAAACTGCTGTCATGGTAATCCCTCCATTCATTCGAACATTTGTTCGTTCGAACATCTGTACGTATAATATAAACCATTGCCGGCGCGTTGTCGAGTCAAAAATCGAACATTTGTGCGAATATTAATTTTGACCGCAGTTAACCTGACAATTGCCAGTCTGACATGGACCCCGGAGACGAAAATTCGGCAGTTACCATAGACGGCTTTTTGCCCGTTAACCCGCGCGAAGTACCAGATAAAGGAGCAGTAGTGAGCGACCTGACCAAACGACAACAGGAAGTTTTAACGACTTTGTACCAACTCAGCCAGAAGCTCGCCTACCCCCCTTCGGTGCGCGAGCTCGCCGAGGCCATGGGTCTATCCTCCCCTTCCTCGGTCAAACACCACCTTGATGTGCTGACCAAAAAGGGCTACCTGCGCCGGGCTCCTAACACGCCGCGCGCCTTGGAATTTGTGAAACTTCCGGAGGGGATGGAAACTCCTCAACCGGACTCCGCACCCGGCGCGACACCGACTGCCACCGTCACCACCATTCCGGTGGGTATCGCTGACACCGCGGCCGAAACCGCGGTTCCTCTGGTCGGACAGATTGCCGCGGGCGCCCCCATCACGGCAGAGGAAATGGTCGAGGACACGTTCGCCCTGCCCCGGCGCTTCACCGGTTCCGGCGAACTGTTCATGCTCGCAGTAAAGGGCGAATCCATGCAGGACGGCGGCATTTTAGACGGCGATTGGGTCGTAGTGCGCCATCAGAGCGAAGCGCGCAACGGGGAAATCGTGGCGGCGATGATTGACGGAGAGGCCACAGTGAAAGAGTTTTCCCGAGCCGACGGGCACGTTTGGCTGCTGCCCCACAACGATAACTACGCGCCTATCCCCGGCGATACCGCCACCATTTTAGGCAAGGTCGTCACCGTAATCCGTTCCCTGTAAGGTTTAGGTTGCCCCCACCCCTAGGGAACTTGCTGGTGCAGGCGCCGCAAAGCGTCCAACACCACCTGCGCGTCCTCCGTGGGCCACAAGGGCGGCAGGGAGGCTCGCAAAAATCCCCCATACCGCGCGGTGGCCAGACGCGAATCCAACACCGCCACCACCCCGCGGTCCGCGGCGGAACGCAGCAGTCGCCCGGTTCCTTGTGCCAGTAACAAGGCAGCATGCGTCAGGGAGACTTCCACAAAGTCGCTGCCCCCGGCGCGTTTGACCGCGGCACAGCGGGCCTCGATGACCGGGTCGCTGGGAACCGGGAAAGGAATCCGGTCAATCAGCACCAAACGACACGTATTCCCAGGTAAATCTACCCCCTGCCACAGCGAAAGCGTCCCCATCAAGCAGGCGGAAGTGTCTTCGCGCATATCTTTGACCAAGGCTGCCATGGAATCCTCACCTTGGACCATGATGGGCAAATCGGTGCGTTCCCGAAGTACTTCCCCCGCCCGCTCAGCCATCTTGCGTGAGGAAAACAGCCCCAGTGCCCCGCCTCCCGAGGCCTCAACCAGTTCCACCAGCCGATCCCAAAATACTTCGGGGTGCTCTCCGCGAGTGGGCGCGGGCAAGTCCCGAGCCAGGTACAAAATGCCCTGCCGATCGTGGCGAAACGGGGAGCCGACATCTAGGATTTCCGGCTGCGGATCATCAAGCTGCAGACCCATCTTGTGCATGAGCGGCGCAAATGTGCCCCCCAGCTTGAGCGTGGCCGAGGTAGCGATGATGGCGTGTTCGCTCCACAATCGATTCGCGAGCTTTCCGGCCACGTCCAGTGGAGCGGTGTAGAGCCGGGGTTCCTGGTCCGAATCGCGTCCCCGACTCAGCCACAGAATCGTTTCACCGTTCGCGACCGATTCCGGGGTCATCGTCTCAAGCGTATCTAACAGGCTGGTCAGAATGGCTTTCGCGACGGCAGTCCTCGCGGCGTCCGCTGTTTTTTCGCCGTCTGAACCCGCATCAGCCCCGCCCTTCGCGCTCAACTCCGTCAGGGCAGCTTTCAAAGGCGGCAGGGACAGCAACCGGCATTCCGCCACTGCCTCAGGCATTTGTGTGAATCGGCCATCTTCCAGATTCTGTAGCGCCACGCCCAGTGAGATAGCTTGCTGGGCGAGTTCCTCGCTGCCGGAAACTCCCAAGCTGCCAGCCGCTTTGGCACAATTTGCCAACATATTGGCGCTGAACTCAGTAGATGCCTGAGAACGCACCCGTTCGGCCAGTTCATGAGCCTCATCAATAATGATGGCCTCACACTGGGGCAACGGATTCTGTTTCCCGGCAGCTTCCAGCCCAATCATGGCGTGGTTTGTCACTACGACCTGCGCCTGCGCTGCCTTGTCGCGAGCCGAGACCTGGAAGCACTCGGAACGGAACGGGCATTTTTCCCCGACGCATTCCAAGCTGGACAGGGAAACTTGCCGCCAAGCCCGAGAGCCGATACCGCGCGGGGCTTCGTCTCGGTCCCCGGTCGGAGTTTCTCGAGCCCACTCGTAGAGTTTCTTTGTTTCCGCAGCAAATCCCCGCATTTGCCGCGCGACTTTCATCCCCAGTCCCGATGCGGCCTCGCCGCTCTCGCCAGCTGTGGGACTCAGGGAATCTTCCATAGTGGAGAACAAATCGTCCTCGCTACCTTCGTAACCGCCGTTCAATTTGTGCAGGCAGACATAGTTTTGCCAGCCTTTGAGAACCTCTACGCGCAGCTCGGAACCGGTCACGTTTTTCACCGCTTCCACCGCCAGGGGGGCATCCTTTGTGATGATTTGGTTTTGCAGAGCCAAAGTTGCGGTTGAAATGACCACTCGGGTGTCCTCGTGCAGGCAATACAGCAGCGCTGGCAGTAAGTATCCCAAGGATTTCCCGGTTCCAGTCCCCGCCTGAACTGCTAATTTGCCATCTGAATGCAACGTTTGTTCCACCGCGGCAGCCATCGCTACTTGACCGGGCCGCTCACTGCCGCCCAATAAAGACACCGCCTCAGTCAGGACCTTCTGCAGCTCTGAACTGGGAACATAGTCCGCAAAAGCGCCCGCCCCCGCAGCGGGTTTGACCGCGGCGCTATCATCAATCGTTTGTGACACTGTCGGCCCCCTCGCCCGTTTCATGATTATCTTCCATAGCCTGATCAAGCAGTTTTGCCCCCAAAGCCGGGGGTACCCAGGCGTCTACAAACGTGCCGTCCTCACGATTCTGGCGGGTCAAGAGTTTACCGTCACGATAAATCCGTTCCAGCAGACCCGTGTTTTCCCACTTCACCACGACTCGAACCCGCTGCCCCGGCCAGGGCAGACGATCGGCAATGGCATCCTGCAGCGCCGCAATGCCTTCCCCGGTCCGGGCCGAAACGTAGTATGCCTCCGGTAGGGAATGACGCAGCAGCGCAAGGGCGGGAGCCGTAGCCTGATCGATTTTGTTTACCACCATCATGACCGGGACATCCTCGATGCCCTCCACAGCCTCCAGGGTGGCATCCACCGCCGCGACTTGAGCCAGCGGGTTGGGGTTAGAACCATCCACAACGTGCAAAATCAAATCAGCCATAGCGGTTTCTTCCAAAGTGGAACGAAAAGCCTCCACCAGTTCAGTAGGCAGGCGCCGCACGAACCCAACCGTATCCGTCAGGGTGTATTCCCGCCCTTCCGGAGTATGAGTCCGGCGCACGCTGGGGTCAAGGGTGGCAAACAGGGCATCATGCACCAACAGATTGGCCCCCGCCAGCCGATTCAATAGCGAGGACTTGCCGGCGTTTGTATATCCCACAATCGCCACCGCGGGGATCTCCCCAGCTCTACGACTGGCTCGTTTCGCCTCACGAGTTGGAGCCAAAGATTTTATGGTGCGCCGCAGCCGAGCCATCCGGGAACGAATCCGGCGCCGATCGAGTTCAATCTTGGTTTCACCCGGTCCGCGTGCGCCGATACCCTCACCGGCGGCAGCCCGCCCCCCGGCTTGACGGCTCATCGATTCGCCCCAGCCACGCAGTCGCGGCAACAGGTATTCCAACTGAGCCAGTTCCACTTGGGCTTTGCCTTCCCGCGAGGTGGCATGCTGGGCAAAAATATCCAAAATGAGGGCGGTACGGTCTATAACCTTGACCTTTACTACGTCCTCGAGGGCACGGCGTTGACTGGGGGCTAATTCGTCATCGATGATGACCGTATCCGCCCCCAGAGCGGCAACCTGAGCTTTCAGTTCGTGGGCTTTGCCCCGCCCCAGGAAAGTTGCTACGTCCGGTTTCTCGCGCCGCTGCAGCAGCCCGGCCAGTACGACAGCCCCCGCCGTTTTCGCTAGGGCAGCAAGCTCTTGTAGTGACAATTCGGCCTCGTCCCGGTCGGCGGCGAAAATCCCGACCAAAATGACCTTTTCCAACCGCACTTCACGGTATTCAACCTCACTGATGTCCTGCAGCTCGGAACCGAGGGATTCCACCCGCCCCAAGGCATAGCGATCGGCCCACCGCTGGGCTTGTTCGGCAGCATCGTGTTGAGACCGGGGCGGATTGTCCGACGCAGGTTCCTCTCCCGTTGGCGGCGCAACGGCAGCAACGGGCGAAAGGACACCCAAGTTCGGGCAATCCTCCGTGTTATCCTGCAAGTTACGTTCCTTCCGCCTAGAATTTAGGGTATCTCCCAGCCCATGCAAGTAAAGGTTTGAGCTTTGGTTTTAAAGGATACAACGGACCCCGGAGACCAAAATTCTAACGCTCCGTTTGAGCGGCGCGCGTCCCCGTTTGGCCAGTCGCTTCCCCGCACGGCTCCCGTTCCCAGTCCTGCCGATGAACACCTCAAGAATCGCCACAAGGCCCTGTACAACGTGCCTGACTGGCGCTCTGAGGAAGAAATCATCCTCGAAGCAGCTGAACTCGATTCCACCATTATGGTTCCCGAACGACTGCGCCGAAACAAGTCGAATGTCATTGATTCCGAGCCCGAGAGAACCACCGCCAACCCCTCACAGCCCGCCGAAATCGAAGCTCCGGCGCAACCCGCTGCCGAAAATGCCGCTTTATCAGCGACTACGGAAACGACCGGGGACGAAACGGTCTATCCTCAGCCCGGAACCCCGGCCTCCAGCAATCCGGCAACACCCTCAGAGATGAAAACGAGGAAAACCGCGAACGCCTCAGACGCTTCTCCGGCCGACCACTCCGCAAAAACGGCACAAAAACCCATTATTCAGGGTCATTCGCAGCTCATCTCGCAGCACGTGGAGCGCCGCGCCCCGTCAAACCGTCCCGCGGGACCGACCGAGCCGCACTCGCCTGTGGAAATCGCCAATCTCGTAGTAAGACTGCTGGCAAACCTGCTGGTGCTGACGATTCCCACCCTGTGCGTGCTGCTGCTCTCTGGCTGGGGTCCGCAGGAAATCGCCATTATTTTTGAAGACTTTTGGCCCTACCTCGGTCTGTCATTGCTGGTCACAGTAGTCCTCGTCGTTTTGGACGAAGCGGTACAAACCGTGGCGCTCCATGTGAAAGTTCCGCAACTGTTGGAGTGGATGATTGAGTTCGTGCTTTCTGCCCTAGGCGCCGGCGTTTGCTTATTTTTCTTTACGCACAGCATTTTGGGAGCGTTCCTGCTGGGACTGATTGTCAGTGTGCTCACTTCGTTAATCAGTCACGTGGTCGCTAAACTTTTCTGAGACAAGTTAGGAGACCAGTTGAGTCCGCAGCCTGCCGGCGAGCACTATTTCGCAGCCACTCCCCATTCCGAGAGCTCCACCCGGGAGCTGACCGTTTCTATAGCCGGTCGTGATTTTCGCGTCACGACGGCTCACGGGGTTTTTTCTGGTCACGGTTTGGACAAGGGCACTGAGGTGTTATTGCGTAAAGTTCCCTCCCTGCCCTCCGCATCAGAGCTGGGCGGTTCAGGAGTTTTCGTCGATGTGGGCTGCGGATGGGGACCGTTGGCGCTGACTCTAGCCGCCGAGCGACCCTCCGCCCAGGTCTACGCCGTGGACGTAAACACCCGCGCCCTGGAGCTGACCAGTGCAAACGCAGCCGCTAACGGTCTGCCTAATATTCAGGCACTGAGCGAAGCTGAGGCTTTTGCGACCCTGGGGCCAAACTCCGTGGATGTCATTTGGTCCAACCCGCCGGTACGGGTGGGCAAAGCGGCGCTGCACGCGATGTGGGAGTCCTGGCGAACCCGTTTAAAGCCGGAGGGAGTCGCTTACCTCGTGATGGGCCGCAACCTGGGATCCGATCCGTTCCTGGCATATCTAAACGAGCACGGCTGGGCCGGGGAAAAAATCGCCTCCTCGAAAGGATTTCGGGTGCTGCAGCTACGCCGGAACGCCGCTTGAGGGCACCCCGGACATTCTGGACAGATGAAAACCACGGGTTTCTGACCGCGCTGCGAGCAGCACCGACAAAAACGACCAAAATCCTTGTGAACAGTGCCGTTACGGGTAGCTGAATTATTCGGCGCCCCGTTTTCACCCAAAGCACGAGCCCGCCCCGTAACATTAAATTATGCCGCAGTTGACTGCTCAACGTCCGCGGGTGGTGACACTGGAACGCGTCTGCGAAGCTCTCGATGGTGCTTCTCGCAGCTATGTTGTGGACGTTTACGACTCTAGGCGCACGGTGATGATGCCTGGCGCAACCGCCACCAGTTACATTGACTTGGTGACGGGGGTTTTGCGCATGCGCTCGGTCTGGCGCGCCACGGTTTCCGTCCACGAACGCTCTCGCCTGCTGCCTTACGTCCTGCACCACAATCGCGAGGCTGTCGGTCCAAGAGTGGTGACTTACCTGCACGGCAATCACTATCATCTCTGTGCCCAAACGAACGCCCAGGTCACTGTCGGTATGGGCGACCAGCAGTTGGAAGCCCATCTGTTGCTGGCTGTGATTATGGCTGAACGGTTCTTTTCCAGCGTGGAAGCCGATTTCCCCTGTGAGCTAGACGCGGAAACGGACTTTTCCCATCATGACCTGTTACCCAAACAGCACATCGTCCAGATTGTTCCAGGGTTTTCGGATAATGCGCTCACCGCGCCGGTCAGTGTAGAGTCGGTTGCCCAGGCCGCAGACCGCCTCAACCTGCGAGTATACCGTGACGGCACGGTACTGCGTCTGCGTGATTCAGACGACTTGATGGTGCTGCGGCTATTCGGGGAAGACACCTGGCTATCCACCTCTATGCTGGTTGAACTGGGACAGCCGTTTCCTGCCGAAAGTTTGTTCGATGCCATCAATGAGTTAAATACGTTCAACGCCTTGGGTGTGACTTCTGTTCTGGGAATGCGAACCCAGCCCTGCCTGCGTTTTGATTACCTGGTTTCCGTGGGCGAGGGCCTGAGCGAACGTCAGTTAGACACGGAAATCGTGGCGGGATTGTCAGTGACCCAGAATCTGGCTGCGAGCCTGCGCAAAAAAGCTCCGACCCTGTTCCTCTAAGCCGGCGTGACTCCAGTTGACTTCCACCGCTCGTTTGTCACGGCGGAACCACTTGATTTGTCGCCGGGACAGCTGCCGGGTCGCCAAAGCGGTGGCCGCGATACCGTCCTCCACCGTCATCTCACCGCGCAGCACCGCCAGCGCTTGACTGTATCCGGTGGCCTTTTGCGCGGTAATGCCCAAAGGGTGAGCCCGGTCGGCAGCGAGTTGCGCCGTTTCCTCAAGCAGTCCTTGGCTAAACATTTCGCGTGACCGGGCATTGATGCGTTCGTCCAGTTCATCAAGGTTTCGCGTCAGGTAAAACACGTGGGTATCCGGTTGCCAGTATTCCCCGCGCGGCAAAGTCGCGGAAAATGGACGTCCGGTAATCTCCATGACTTCCAAGGCTCTGACCAGGCGACGCGCATTGAGCGGCTCAATGGTCTCCGCTGCTTTCGGGTCCTTGCGCTGCAAGATTTCGTGCAGTTGTGCCGCTCCGAGTTGCTCTGCCTGCGCCTCCCACCGAGCGCGAACCGCGGGGTCGGTGGGCGGGAACTCCAATACATCCAGCATCGCCCGCACGTACAGCCCGCTACCCCCCACTACCAGGGGCAAAGCACCACGTGTTTGAATCGCCTCCACGTCAGAACGGGCATGTTTCTGATAAGCCGCCACCGAGGCTTCCGCATCGGGCCACAGCACGTCAATCTGATGATGCGCAATCCCGCAGCGTTGGGATTCCGGGGTTTTCGCGGTACCCACGTCCATGCCCCGATAAAGCTGGAAAGCGTCCGCGCTAATAATCTCTACCCCGCCCGGAAACCTGGCGTTAAGCTCCGGGTCGCGGGACACTCGCTGCGCAAAATCCAGCCCCAGGTTGCTTTTTCCCGTAGCGGTCGGCCCCACAATCGCAACAATCACGGTTTAGTCCCTAACTCGTTGGTCCCGGCTTGAGCCCGGGCATTCCCAAGAGGGTGCCGCGAGGTTTGTCCAGATGCGCTACTTCCCACAGGTCGCCGGCGCGAGTGGGGCGAACCGTGAATACGCCGCCCGGAGTAAGGGCGGAATCCGCCACGAGGTGATGCGGTGCGCCGTGGGTCACCGTCACCGTCACGAAGTCTCCGGGGCGAACTTTAGTGCCCTGGGGGACCGCAAAGTGAACCAAACGATTGTCTCGGGCTCGTCCGCTCATTCGCGCGGTGGCTTCGTCTTTGCGGCCTCCCGCGGTAACCAGGACTTCCACCATCTGGCCCTCTAGCTTTTCGTTTTCCTCCAAGGTGATTGTTTCTTGCAGTTCCAAGAGTCTTTGGTAGCGCTGCGCCACGACTTCCGGGTCCACCTGGTCGTCTCGATCGGCGGCGGGAGTTCCGGGGCGGCGGGAATAAATGAACGTGAACGCGGCTTGGAACCGAGCTTCGCGCAGAACGTCGAGGGTATCTTGGAAGTCAGCCTCAGTTTCGCCGGGAAATCCGACAATAACATCGGTGGTGATGGCGGCTTCGGGGATGGCGCTCCTGACTTCCTCAAGAATCTTTAAAAACCGTTCGGACCGGTACGACCTGCGCATCTGCCGCAAAATCCGGTCCGAGCCGGATTGCAGCGGAAAATGCAACGAAGGCATCACCGTCGGGGTCTGCGCCATGGCGGCGATGACGTCCTCGGTAAAGGCCGCGGGGTGGGGCGAGGTGAAACGTAGGCGTTCCAGTCCCGGCGTTTTTCCTACAGCTCGTAGCAAATCTGCAAAAGCGCCGCGCCTTCCGAAGCTCATTCCGTAGCTGTTCACGTTTTGCCCCAGCAAGGTCACTTCCACAGCTCCCGCGTCGACTACAGCCTGAACCTCCGCCAGAATGTCAGCGGGATTCCGATCCCGTTCTCGACCGCGCAGGGAAGGCACGATACAAAATGTGCAGGTGTTGTTGCACCCCACCGAGATGGATACCCAGGCTGAAGCCGGAGATTGCCGGTGCGCCGGCAGAACGGAGGGAAAGACTTTCAGGCTTTCCTCGATTTCCACCGCGGCCTCTTGGTTGTGTTCGGCACGCTTCAACAACACCGGAAGGGCGTCTATATTATGCGTTCCGAACACTGCGTCTACCCACGGAGCCCGGTCGAGGATTTTCGCGCCTTCCTGCTGGGCGAAGCATCCTCCCACGGCAATCATCATTCCGGGGCGGTTTCGTTTCACATCTGCCAGCTGTCCCAAATGGCCGTAGAGTTTTGTTCCGGCAGCCTCGCGCACCGAGCAGGTATTCAAAACTACCAGGTCAGCCCCGCCATCTCCGGCGTTAGTTGCTCGCGCAGCTTTTTGCGGAACCTCCTCAACCGGCACCCAACCGGCAGCGTCAAGCAAGCCAGCCATGCGTTCCGAGTCGTGTTCGTTCATCTGGCAGCCAAGCGTTTTCACCAGGTAAGTTCGCGGAGTTTCCATCACCGGCTCATTTTATGTCATGCCGCTGATGCCGTCACTTTCGTCGCCGGCCGCCAACCGCCACGACTGGGCGCCGCGTCCAGGATTCTCAACCCAAGTGAGACTCCAGCAACTCCAAAGCCGCCCGCACAAATGCCGCGCGAACTTCTGGGCGAGTGCCTGGCTGGTTGACCTCCCGCACTTCTGTGCCTTGTGAAGTGGCCAGGCTGACATACCCTTTCCCCGGTGCCACGCCTTCATCCGGGCCGGGACCCGCAACTCCGGTGGTAGCCAGCGCATAATCCGAGTGAAACATCTCTCGTACCGCAGTACTCATCTGTACCGCAACCTGAGGGTCATAGGCGGTGTTCGTTTGTAGCAGCTGTGGACTCACTCCCAGCACCGCGGTTTTCACTGCATCGGTATACGTCACGACTCCGCCGCGAAATGTTTGGGAAGCTCCGGGGACTCTGACGAAAGCATCTGCTAGCAGACCCCCGGTCAGCGATTCCGCGCAAGAAATCGATCGTCCCTGCTTAGTGAGTTTCTCCAGCGCTCTGGCGGCTAATTCATCAACCGATACGGCGTCACTCATCGGTTCTTCCATCCTCGTTTCGTCCCCACGCTAGCTTTGACCGTCCAGTTTCAGTTCATCCATCACGGTATTGACTACGGTGGTGGCCAGATCTGAGGAAAACCCGCGTGTCGCTACATAGCGCCACAGCTTGGCTTTCAATTTGCGGCAATCATCAAAGTTGCTCAAATCCAAGCCCCGCTGCGCCGCCGCAAGTTTGCTCTCTAACAGAGTTCGAGCGTTTTCCGTTTCCCAGTCTGGATTCTCAGCATCCAGGGCCGCTAGGCTCGCGGATATAGACTGGGTATCCAACCCACGCTTTTCCATATCCGCGGCCAACTTGGCTCGTGACATTCCGGGGCGCTGGCAGCGCTGACGCAAAAACTCCCCGGTGTAGTCCCGGTCATTCAGCCAGCCGCGAGCGACGAAAGCGGCCACCACGTCATCGACAGCTGTGTCACCGAATCCCTTTTCAGCCAGGTAGTCACGCATCTGAGACTCGGTAACAGCCCGCCGATCCAGCAGGGACAAACCAGCTTCCGCGGCGGCATCCGCCGTCGCATCCACTACTCGCAAGCTCATGAGGCTTTTTGAACCTTCTTGGCGGACGTACCCTCATCTGCGGAATCGTCATCCATCACGACAGCGAGTTTCGTGCCCTCGCCAGTCTCTGGCTGCGCTGCCGCGTTCGGGTCCTCACGCACACCCAAAGCGATGAGAATCTTGTCTTCGATTTCGGCGCTGAGCTCGGGGTTATCCACCAAGAACTTCCGCACGTTCTCTTTACCTTGACCCAACTGCAGTTCGCCGTAGGTAAACCAAGAACCCGACTTCGTCACGATACCCGCTTCCACACCAAGGTCGATGAGTCCGCCCTCTCGGGAAATGCCCTGACCGTACATGATGTCGAATTCCGCCTGCCGGAAAGGCGGCGCCATCTTATTCTTAACGACCTTGGCACGAGTTCGGTTACCGATGGCTTCCCCGTTTTCTTTCAACGTCTCAATCCGGCGCACGTCAATGCGCACCGAAGCGTAGAACTTCAACGCTTTGCCGCCGGTCGTGGTTTCGGGAGAGCCGAAGAACACCCCAATCTTTTCGCGCAGCTGGTTAATAAAGATTGCGGTGGTGCCGGTAGCGGACAGCGCTCCGGTAATCTTTCGCAGCGCTTGGCTCATCAACCGAGCCTGCAAACCCACGTGGGAATCCCCCATATCCCCTTCGATTTCAGCCTTCGGTACCAGAGCCGCAACCGAGTCAATAACGATGATGTCCAGGCCGCCGCTGCGAATCAACATATCCGCAATCTCTAGCGCCTGTTCTCCGGTATCGGGTTGGCTGACCAGCAGATTGTCAATATCAACACCGAGTTTCTGTGCGTAAACCGGATCGAGAGCGTGTTCCGCGTCGATGAAAGCCGCGTTCCCGCCCTGTTTCTGAGCGTTCGCCACCGCGTGCAAAGCCACGGTGGTCTTACCGGAAGATTCTGGACCGTAAATCTCAATAATGCGGCCCCGTGGGAGTCCCCCAATCCCCAAAGCCACGTCTAGGGCTACTGACCCTGTAGGAATGACCGAAACATTCGTGTTCACGGCCGAGTCGCCCAGCCGCATCACAGAACCTTTGCCAAACTGCTTATCAATCTGACCTAGCGCAGTTTGCAGCGCTTTCGCGCGCTCGTCTTTTGCCATTGCGTATTCCTTTCATCTGCGCGGCTCTCCGCCGCCCCAATAGTTCGGGTGTCATTGTTGAGCTCCTCTCCGAAGCTCTCAAGATGAACTTACGCCCCACCCCGGAAGCGAAAAATCGAAAGTTTCTTTACCTGTGGAAAAGTCCCGTTTCGACTCATCTGTGGAAAACACTATATCGAACATGCGTTCGAATCATCCGACACGCCGACCGTCCGCAAAAATTCCTCACCCCACGCGCTTTTGCTGACCCCACCTCCTGCCCCACCTCAACATGTTGAACTGGCAATATCCCCCACAAACCCGAACTTTTGACGACTCGTTTACTAAAAGAACCTGTGTGAGAAGCCTCACACAGCATGCGATTCCCTAAAGTTCTTAATCCAATTGCCGATATGGAGGCTGTCGCTAGGAAGGTGACAGGAGTCTATGAGCCACGGAGGGCGAAATGGCCACTATGCTTGCCATGCGTAATTTCGGGATGCGTAGTCTGTACGTTCCCGGAATGGCTCAGCGCGCCGCAATTCGCTCTTTTGCCAAGGAAAATGGCACCCTCACCGATGAGAACAAGAGAGCTCTGGATGCCCTCGACAGGTTTGAGATGGATCAGGCGCGCATCCGCGCGATGGCGAAGCAAAACAAAGCGAAATCAAAGAGTTTCGGCCCCTTAGGCGGGACGGGCACCTCGATTGGTTTTGCCTCTGATTCCGCGCACGCAAAACGTTTGGCACGCAGCTATGAGGCCGATGCGGTGGCATATACAATGCGGGCTCGCGCCGCCGCGGATATGGGCGATGAAGAAGCCGCGCGGAGCTATGAAGCCAAGGCTCGCCAGGCCGTGAGCGACGCCAACAAGATGTATGCCAAGGCTGCCGAGTTGGGCCGACAGGAAGCCGAGAAGCGCAAGGAAAAGATTGAGCGAGAAGGCCGGGAACGAATCGAGCGGCGCAAGGCGATGGAAAAAGCCCGCGAAGCTGCCGCCGAAGCGAAGCGCAAGCGCCTGGAAATCGCGCAAAAGAAAGTCTCAGAAGGGTGGATGCACCTGCGCGAAGCTGATAAGGCCACGCAAAAACGCAAGAAAGCGGAAGCTGAGATGTGGGCTAAGCGCATCGAAGAAAGCCAGTTCTGGATTCATCAGATGCACCTGGTCCAGATGGGTGAACACCCTGACCAAGCCATCGCTCAGGCTCAGATTCAAGCGTTCCGAGATGCGTCGACCTCTGTCACCGAGGTAGCTCCGGACTATACCCCGACGTCTGCTCCCGCCGAGCCCGTGGTGGCTTAGGTTCCCGCGTTATTTTCCGCCACCGCACCAGGGTTGGGGGGCGGGTCTTTCGGTTTCGGTACCGTTTTGAAGTACGTCTTGACAGTTCAGGAGAGGGCCTGTTCCCGCTTTGACCAGGTGGTTTGACTGCGCACTGCCCCAACAGCCCAGCAAATCAGGAATATCAGGAAAGAAATCGTGGTGATATAAGGCGAAATCGGCAATCCGGGCCCGAGAGAGAGCAAAATACCGCCCTCGGCGGCAATCAGCGCAAACAGCACCGCCCAGGCGTGCTGGCGCAAGGGATTGGCAGAAATGCGAGCAGCAGCCGCTCCCGGAGTAATCAGTAGCGACAACACCAGCAGCGCTCCCACCATCTGCACCGCTAGCGCCACAACCAAACCGAGAATAAGCATGAACCACAAATTCATCACTCGTGGGGAGACCCCTTTCGACAGCGCCACCACCGGATCGACCGCAGCGTAATACAGTCGACGCCCAAACAGGGCTATGGCGGCCAACACCATCGCTCCGACCAAGGCAAACACGGCCAGTTGGTTCTCATCAACAGAGACAATTTGACCCGTCAACAGGCCGAATTTGTTGGCGGAACGCCCCTTGTAAAGCGCCAGAAACAGCACCCCGATACCCAACCCGAACGGCAGCAGCACGCCGATGAGAGCATTTGTACCCCAGCGCCGAGTGTAGGTAGCAGACATCAATAGCGCCGCCACTATTGATCCCGCGATGGCTCCGCCGGTGACACTGGCCCCGAGAAACAACGCCACTGATGCTCCCGCAAAAGACAGTTCGGACGTTCCGTGAACTGCAAAAGCCGCGTCCCGCAGCTGTACCAGCGGGCTTAAAATCCCTGAAACGACAGCCAGAATTGCGGCGGCGACCAGTGATTCCCGAACCAACGGTACCAGTTGCCAAAAATCCTGGAAGTTGATGATTGCCTCCATTAGTGGCCCGCCTCCTTGGGATTGTGCGGTGACTCGGCTGATTCAAAATGGCTGGCGTGATGGTGACCGTGCAGGGCTTCCTCCACAAAGCCGGATTCGGACCCGTTCTGGGCTCCCACCACGAAATACGTTCCTCCCAGGTTCACGACACGGACTTCCTCACCATATAAAGCGGACAATGTTTCGCTGGACATGACTTCTGACACCGAACCCACCGCGGCTCGTCCGAGGGCGATATACACCACGGTGTCAAGCAGTTTTTCCACGGGGTTTAACTCGTGCGTCACCAGTAGGATGGCGGTGCCCTGCGCCGCCAAGTTACCAAAAATCTTAACAATGTCGGTTTGGTGCTTGAGGTCGAGGGACGCCAACGGTTCGTCGACCAGCAGTAAATCGGGACGTTGCACAATGGCCGCCGCGATACGTAAACGCTGCAGCTCTCCCCCGGACAGTCCGCTAATCGGCGTATCTGCGTAACTCTGCGCCCCCACCAAGGCTATCGCGTGCTCGACTTTTTCCCGTGCCCCGGGCGAAGTCCAAAACCCCAGTTTCGCTCCGTCAAGCCCCAGGTAGACTACGTCTCGTCCGCGAATCTGCACAGATTTCGGGAAACGTCCGTGTTGCGGAAGGTAAGAAATTTTTGCTGAGTCCTGCCGAAAAATGGTTCCCGCGGCGGGTTTCACGTCACCGAGTACCGACTTTAACAGGGTCGTTTTTCCGGCTCCGTTTTGTCCCAGGATTCCCACGACTTGTCCTGGTTTAACCCGCAGGTTCAAGCCGGAAAATACCTGTCGTGTCCCATATTTCAATGCCAGGTCCCGCATCTCCAACAGCGGTTCTTCGCCCATCAGACCTTTTCCTTCCCCAGTCCCCCGGTTAACTTCCTGGTTTCATCTACCTTAACGGATTTCGTCCGGGCTCCAGGAGCTGCGCTCTATTCTGAAGCCCGGACTTTTATATACCCTAATCCTGTATTACTTCAAAGCCTTATCTATCTGGTCTAAGGCAGCGCCAATCCAGCTGACATAGTCGCTAGCCCCCGCCAAGGTCTCGGTCAGTGTCACCACCGGAATGCCTTTAGTCTCAGCGGCATTCTGCAGCGCCTGGGACACCGGGTCCTCAGTCTGGGAGTTAACCAGCAGCACATCGACTTTCCCCTCCGTAATCAGGGCCTTGGTGTCAGCCTGCGTCTTTACGCTGGGCCCGGATTCCGTTTCGGACTGTTCCACGTATTCTTCGGGAGTCAGGTCATGGATACCGGCGTCCTCCAGCAGGTAGTTCGCCAAAGGTTCGGTCGCCAGGGAATGCTTTTCGCCCCGCGCCTTAATGTTTTCTGCCTGCGATTCCAATTCATCCAACTTGCCTTGGAATGCCTTTGCAGCATCCTGGTAAGCCGCAGCATTATCGCCGTCAGCCTGGCTCATCGTATTAGCAACTGCCTTGGCGACTTCGTTCACCGCGTGCAAATCGTAGAACACGTGCTCATTGACGGAGCAATGGTGATGATGGTGCCCCTCATGTCCCTGCTCGCCTTCATGGCCGTCCTCGTGTTCATGCGCATCCTCATGTTCATGGCCGTCCTCGTGGTCGTGACCTTCTGCGTCTCCGCAGTCAATGCCAGCCAACTCCACCGCATTGAGCACAGTCGGTTTGCTGTCCGCTGACTTGGCCAGCTGCAGCGCCCAATCGTCGTAACCCCCGCCGTTCACGATTACTACGGAGGCTTGGTTCACCAGCTTCTTATCTTTCACGCTGGCTTCATAAGAATGCGGATCCAGGTTCGGCTGGTCGATGGACGTAATCACGTCCGCGTTATCCCCCACCACGGCTTTTGCCACGGAAGCCCATACGTCAGTAGAGGCGTACACCGTGGGTTTGTCCGCAGCAGCGTCCCCCGCCGTGTCTTTCGTTTGGGTGTCGTTTGCTGTCGAGCAGGCGGTCATGCTCACGGCTAGTGCAGCGGCGCCGAACCAGGCACCAACAGTCTTCAACTTCATATTGTCCTTTCCCCTCAGGGTTTATAGTTTTTGTTCTTATTGCGAATCGTTCTCATTATCACTCAACTGGAAAACGCTGTCAAAACGAGACACAATGTTAGGCTAGGAGCGCGAAAACGGGAGGGAAACTACCAATGACCACAGGTAAATCGACACCCCAAAGCCCCGCTCGACAGCGCAAAACGCGACAATTAGAAGCGGTACTTTCCGCGGTCAGAGGAATGACTGATTTTCAATCAGCCGCCGAAATATTTACAAAACTGCAGCTAAACGGCACCCGCGTAGGATTGGCGACTGTTTACCGCAATCTCGCGGCGCTGGCGGAAGACGGCGTCTTGGACACGGTCAAGTCCGCCGACGGCACTACCCTGTATCGAGAGTGCGAGAGTTCCGAACACCATCACCACCTGGTGTGTCGGAGCTGCGGAAAGACCGAAGAGTTCCATCTGAAAGGGTTGGAGGAAACCCTGAACGAAATGGGTCGGGAAATGGGATTCTCCGCTTTGAGCCACACGGTGGAGCTGACGGGGTTGTGCTCAAAGTGCTCCGCGAAAAAATAATACCCTTTGCTGTATATTAATTTACTGCAAAATTTGGCCTTTGAGCAGCCCGATTAACCTATCCAGCACCCGCGCGTCTTGACGCAAACCGTTATGTTCATATTCACTGGTAACCCACAGACGACAATCTTTTAAGATGCCAGCGGTTTCGGTCGAGAACTTCAACGGCACGTAAGCATCTTCGTAGTAGGCCGCCGCCGCGACCGGTACGTCTGCACTGGCCAGGCGTTCAGTCGAATAGAGTTGCGTCCATTCATAATTGGCCAGTATGTCGGCAGCTTCACGCAAAGGCCGCAGTTCAGATGATTCCTCAAACAGGTCACGAGGCAGATGCTCTCCCGCGAACAGCGTCCCGTCACGTTTCACTTCCCTGGGCATAGTGCGGCTAGCCGCCCAGCGTGTTGCCACTCCGTCCGCGTAACAAGACTCGTGCAGAATGGCATAGAGCGGATTGCGCCCCTCAAATGGCAGCAACGCGGCCAAATCATGGCGAAAAGCTGGCGAGAACGGATCATTTTCCAGCAGTTCATGCAACTTCATGCCCCCGCCTTGTGCACCCAACACGATCCCTACGGTACGCCAACGATCCGCACCGACCTTGTCGCCGTTGGGCGTAATAATTTTCCCCTCCCGGGCCAGGTTATAAATTTGGCGCACTCGGTCCCGATCCTCGGGGAAATGGCGATAATAGGTTTCGGATTTATCCATCATGATTCGCCAAGTTTCGGCGTAAACATCTTCAATAGGATGCCCTACGGCCGTCAGTCCGCCGGTCAGGATAGCCCCGGACAACCCTTCGGGGTGGGAGCTGAGATAACGCACGGAAGTAAAGCCCCCAAATGACTGCCCCAGCAGCGTCCAGCGTTTTCCGCCCAGGTAAGCGCGCAGGGCTTCGGCATCTCGAACTATCTCATCGGCACGCAAGTGAGTCAGGTATTCTGCCTGTTCAGATGGGGTCAGACCCGCCAGAGGGCCGAAATCCGGATCTGCCGAAACCGGGGTGGACCGCCCGGTACCGCGCTGATCGAGCATAACGACCTGATAGTCCTCCAGAGCGCGGGGCAGCCAGGTCGGCTGCGGCGAGGGGTACAAGGCGGGCCGGGCCGCCTCATGTCCGGGTCCGCCTTGTAGGAACAGCAGGTAGGGTCGCTTTTCACCGTCCTTACCGGTGACGACTCGTGCAAATATTTCTATCATTCCCGCGGCTGGATCGAGATGGTCCAGCGGCACTTGCAAAGTAATTTCACGTAGTTTCAGTCCCGGCAACAGTTTCACTTCATCACTCATGTGTTTCAGCTTAATGCCACCCGCTTGGCTTGGCCTTAGACTTGAAGACATGTTTTGCGAATACTTTGAGGCGCGAGTCTGCCGGTCGTGTCCCCTCATGGGGGTGCCTTACAGCCAGCAGGTGCGGGACAAGGAACGGGCCTCACGCCGAGCTTTGGCCTCTCTGGACCGTCCCTCCTCACGGCGAAATCCCGCTCAGACACCCGCTGCGAAGTCGCATTTCGAGTGGCTGCCAACCTACCGCAGTCCCCAGAAAGAATTTCGCAATAAGGCAAAAATGGTGGTGTCGGGGTCCAAGAAGTCGATTGTGCTCGGACTGGCCCCCACTAAGGATCATCCCGCTGGCGTCGATTTAGAGTTGTGTCCGCTGTATGCACCGGCAATTCGCGCCGCTTTCGCGCCTATTCGGACTTGGCTACAGCGCCTCGGAGCTCGCCCCTACAATATCGCCACCGCTAAGGGCGAAGTCAAATATGTGCTGGTAAGCGCCAATCCTGCGGGCGAATTGATGGTTCGCTTGGTGTTGCGTTCGAAAGCTGCCCTACATCGGATTGAAAATACGTGGTCCGAGCTTCAGGCCGAGTTGCCCGACCTGCGGGTGTTTTCGGTAAATATTCAGCCCGAACATACCACCGTCATTGAAGGCCGGGAGGAAATCATCCTTTCGGAGGAAAAGTTTATTTCGATGCCCGGTATCGGCACGGATTTATGGCTGGCGCCGGGGGCGTTTTTCCAGACAAATACCGCCGCATCTCAGGCTATGTATACACAAGCTGCCACTTGGGCACGGGAACTCCAGCCGGAAACCGCTTGGGATTTGTATTGCGGTGTCGGCGGATTTGCCTTTGCACTGAGTTCCGCCGGGGTTGCGCAGGTGACCGGCGTGGAAGTCGTGGGGCCGGCAATTGATGGCGCGAAGAAGGCCGTGGCCGAAATGGCGGGTGTGACTGCGGCTAGCCCGGTGGGACAGGGTGTTGATCACGCCCTTGAGAGCTCTCGCGCTGACGCTGTACCTAGGCCGCATTTCATTACCGCCGATGCGACTAAGTGGGCAACTAATCAAAAACTTATACCGCCAGATTTGGTGGTGGTAAACCCGCCGCGGCGCGGGCTCGGGTCCGAATTATCCTCCTGGCTCGAGCACTCCGGTATCCCCCACCTCATCTATTCCTCCTGTTTCCAGGAAACCTTGGTGGAGGACCTGCGCCGAATGCGTTCCTACCGGATTACCGCAGCCAAACTGGTAGACATGTTCCCACATACCTCGCACCTCGAGACGGTAGTATTGATGTCACAAGTTAAATAAGGATAAACACGGATAACAACGTAGAGGAAAAAGAAACGACCTTTTTCGTCTCACTGCCATTTACGATGATAAACTCTATGTAGACAGGGTTAGGAGGAGTGGGGTGTGGACAATAAGATGTTTTGGTAGCTAAGAGAGAGTAGTCCCTTTACACTGCCACGACGGGGAATATCAGATTGTGTAAATTAGCATTTGAAGGAGAAATCAATGAGCTTAGATGAATTGAGGAATGATATCATCATAAAGCAGAAGAAGGGTCTGCCGTTTATTCTTACGTCCGTCGTAATATGGTTATTGATTACGGTTGTCGCAGCATTGGATATAAATATTGCGATGAAAAATATCTTGGTGTTTTGTTGCTCAACGCCTATGCTTCCGCTGTCATGGCTGATAGGGAAGAAAATTGGTGTGGATATATTTTCAAAGGACAACGAGTTGGGAAATTTAGGGTTTTTATTTACAATGAATCAGATTTTATATCTTCTCATTGTAATATGGGTGTTTAACGCCGTACCGGATAAAATGATTATGGTGTATGCAATGGTCTTTGGCGCACATTTACTGCCGTATTCATGGCTGTACAAATCAAAAGTCTACCGGGTTTTCTCAATTATCATTCCTGTCTTATCGCTTGTTTTAGGAAATCTTTTCGGGGGATTTGTTGTTGCAGGAACAGCTGCAGCTGTCGAAATTGCCTTTGTCTTTATTTTGCGAAATGAACTGAATGGTATATAGATAAGTAAATGAAATTCTTTATTGAATATGTTCACAAACGCAATAAATACAAAAAGAACACATTAGCATATTATGAGATAGAAAACAGACAGAGTCTTAAGCATATTCATTTCATGCATAGCAATCAGCGCTGCTGCTTTCGGTTTATTTTATTCAAATGCAGGTCAAGCTTTCTGGGTAGAGAACTTATACGTCCAATAAGTGAAACTGTATGGAAACGGAATATATGCCCACAATTCTTTGATGACTATATCCGGCAGGTTTGGTGCAGAGTGGATAGGCATTGTCAGCGGTATATTCATGATCTTACTGTCCATTTTGGATGAAAGAAAAATATAGGTCTGCACACTAAGGATGGTTCAACACTTTTCGTTCAAATATTATTTTGCCTGCTTAACATTTAGCGTGTCTATGAATGCATTGTATTTATTATATGTATCAGGATTTGGATTAAGCATTTTCACTTCAATGGTATTATGGAATCGATATACTAATATGGTCAAAGTATAAGCTGATACAAAAACAGTTGAAATATTGGAATCAGCTTATGTCCTGCAATATCCGGAATGCTTACTATCATTATCTGGCTTTCTTTGATTGTGCCATATATCACAGCAAATAATTACGGTGAACTTTTAGGCGTTCTTACGACTGAGGACACTTACGCAATTGACTTGGGAGTCTTATGCCCTGGAATGATAATTTGTGCAATAATAATTAGTAGGAAAATTGATATCGTATACAAAACCGGGCCCATTTTCTATATATCCCGCTCGGCTTTGGCCCTATGGTTATCTTGCACACCGTATACTGCAGCAAGTTAGGAATAGATATACCGGTGCCTGCCTTAATAGGTAAGATATTAGCATTTGTTGTGATGTGTATCTTTGCAATAGTATTTTTATGTAAGTCGCTGAAATTCTTTGAAGAGGCTTGAATAATAGATAATTTCAGTGTGCAGGAGCAGATTTCCAAATACATAAGAGGAACATTAGAAAAATAAAGTAAGATTAACGGTAATAGACATGAAACTATACCTCGAACTTCGACAGGCATATTGTGCTAATTCTCACTCTGGAGCATGTCCTTGTTATATTATTGGAGATATATTTGATTTTATCGTGATAATAAGCATGACGATTTTTGCCACATGGGACTTGGCACACTAGTAAAAACCTCTGCCGATCCTGATACTGTTGCAGGTGGACCTAAGATACCGCATTGCTCGGAATTATGGGATACAATCAGTCGTTATATCTATTCCGGTCTACAAGGCGGTTCCATAATGAAAGGCTGGATGGCAAAGGAAAATGAAATGATAGCCTGCTGTTCTGATGGAACAAGACCGGTTATCTTCAAGATAGAACGGATTGATTACGAAGACTAATCCCGGTTAGTAAGGATACTTTAGCTCAAACTTATACCTTAGATACGCACGTTCCAACGACATTCCCCTTGCCATCTTCTATCATGCAACGAGTGTTAAGATCAGCTTCTTGATGTAGGGTTATCATCCGGGTAGTCTTGAAACATGTAGATTGTGTCGTTTTAATGTCAAGGGCTGACTAGATGGGTCCGTCCACGGTACACGCCGTTACTCAATAGAATGTCGATGTACTAGACATGCATGCAATATGCGTAGAGCGTCTGGCATTGCTCTCACAAAATGATATACTTAAATACGTTTTCACCTAACATGTCGACATCCAAACTATGGCAAAGCAAAGTTAGTAATTAAAGGAAGCAATACTTATGTTGTTTACAGAAGCAGTCGTATTATGTGCGGCATTTTTTATGCTCTGCTTTTTAGGAACCGGAACTGATGCTAAAAACCTACAGAACTACAGCTCTTACCCCGATGCGGCGCAAAGCCGGATTCGTGCTATCCCGGAATACGAACACCAGTTCAAGGAACAGAATCCTTTCCTAACCTTTACCGCCAATTTCCTCCTCTTCCTGGCCATATTATTTGTTTTCGGGATATTTATCCGCCAGAGCGACTTCACGCACAATTTCCTCTCCCTGCTCATTCTCGGACAAACCTTGAACGCTTTCGACCTCATTGTCATTGATTTGCTCTGGTGGCGACACACCCCGCGCATCAGATTCTCAACGCTCCCCCAACCCGCCCTCTACCAAGACCCAAGAAAGCACATTTATGCTTTCATCAGGGCATTCATCATGTATTGCGCCATCGCCCTAATCGATGGCTACCTGCTGACTCTATTTTGAAGCCATACCCTGAACGCCCGTCTAACCTCTGTTCGTGATTACCCCTGAGCTACTAGCATAGAAGTCGTGGTGTCCTCGGATTCGGAGCAACAGAACAATCCTCGCTGGTCGCGGACTATTTCGCGCGGAGCGTTCACGTTTATTGTCCTGATGGGTATCGTGTCCATGTTCTCAGATATGACACACGAGGGCGCTCGCTCGGTTTTAGGTGAGTATCTGAACCTGACCGGGGCATCGGCGGCAGCGATTGGTTTTGTCTCCGGTTTTGGGGAACTTTGCGGCTACTCATTGCGCCTGCTCTCAGGCTTTTGGGCAGACAAGACCAAACACTACTGGGGTTTGATTATTTTCGGCTACACCATCCAGGTGCTGGCCATTCCTGCTCTCGCGCTCGTTCCCGACAATGGCTGGATTTTTGCCTGCAGCTTGGTGGTTTTGGAACGCGTAGGCAAAGCCATTAAGAAACCCGCGAAAAACACCCTGGTCAGCTTCGCAGCGGACGAAATCGGTACTGGTAAAGGCTTCGCACTGCAGGAATTCCTCGACCAACTCGGCGCGTTCCTGGGTCCCCTGCTACTGTTCCTCGTCGGTCTGATTATCGGCACGCAAGACCTGTTCGGGACTTACCGCCTCGGCTTTCTCACCTTGGGCATTCCCGCGCTCATCACCATCGCGCTCACCGTGTTAGCCTGGCACTTTTATCCTCACCCCGAAAATTTTGACCCTGTCTCTTATACACATCTGACGCTGTCGACGAATAGAGAGGTGTAGATCTCGGTGGTCGCCGTATCATTAAAAAAAAAA
>ERZ1031127.1-NODE-1-length-138184-cov-13.462452_pt1 | contig 138184 bp, 128 predicted proteins | sample MGYA00518224_ERZ1031127 | MGnify/ENA primary metagenome ERZ1031127 (study PRJEB33718, sample SAMN03159757) | human skin metagenome | collected 2014-05-20 | study: EMG produced TPA metagenomics assembly of the PRJNA266117 data set (Human skin bacterial metagenome... | reverse complement strand
GAAAAATATTATGCCGATAAGGCTGATTAAAAAAGATTCAAATGGGAATTATCTTCTAAAAGGAGAAAAAATGGACTTTATAATAAAAGAAATATCAGATAAAAAAGAAAAAGAAAAAATCTCAAGAGAAATCTTAGAAGACCTCCCAGAATGGTTTGGATTGCCAGAGAGCACTGAAGACTATATCAAAAAATCACATGACAAGCTGTTTTTAGCTTGTTTGCTAGAAAGTGATCCAGTTGGATTTATGGTATTAAAGGGTTAAGTAACATTTTGTGTGTCTTTATTTCGGGTTTTTCCTTGCGGTGTAAGGTGAAACTCAGGGTGGGTAAGCTTTTTGGGCTTATTTTGTAGCCATGCTTGACATTTCCCGCAGATGTGTTATTGGTCGGGTTTTGTTTGGATTATGGCGCGTAAATCAAGCAGTAGAAAATGTCCTGCCTGCGTTGAAGCGGGCGTGAAGAAGAATGGTAAGACCCGGAAAGGAGTGACCCGTTATAGATGCACTCATTGCGGTGCTTCGCATTGCCAGACCCGCCCTGACATAACCCGCAAAGCGCAGCCCGACAAGTTTGCTCAATGGATTATCGGCAAGCTCTCCATCAGCGAGGTCACAAGCCAGTCACGCATGACCTGGAGTCGGCAAAACGACTGGTGCTGGCGGGTCGAGCCGAGAATCCCGGTAACCGGTGAGGTTTATGACGAGATACAGGTTGACGGTACTTACCTGCCCTACGAGTGGTGTCTACTAACCGCTATGAGCCGCGGGAAAGTCTTAGCCTGGCAGTGGTGTAACCGTGAAAACAAATCTGCATACCGAGCCTTGTTCAAACGCCCGCCAAGCCTACAACCTCCTGGCCAAGCAGCTCAGAGAAGGAACCCTGTTCACGTTCCTCGATCCCGACCTGAACAAGCAAACCACCCAACCCCTCACATCCAACACAAACCCGCTGGAAGGTGGGACAAACGCACAAATCAAGGCAGTTATCCAGCTCCACAGAGGCCTGTCAGAAAATCACATGCGCCGAGCAGTGGAATAGTGGTGCTACCTGCACAGCGAGAACCCGCTCCAGCCCCACGAACTCGCCCAATCCAAGCACCTAAACCCCCAACCAAACCCGAAATCAAAGAACCCAAACCAGGACCAGCCGAATGAAACATCGGCATAGACCTCACCCACACCGACTACCACGCAGACATCTCAATCCGCAAAGGATGGGCAGACCACTCACACTAACGACACGCCCGGCAAAAGACACACAAAATGTTACTTAACCCCCGTTTTCGCGCTGGCTCATGCTCCCTGCGGTCGCTGCCTTTTCTGTTTGGTGTTTCGGCGGCGCAATGCCCACTGAGCATTGCTTTTATGCCGCCTTTACCGTTTTCGCGCTGGCTCATGCTCCCTGCGGTCGCTGCCAGCACGGGTTCGAGCCACACTTAGCGTTAAATATTTGAATCGGACGGGCAAAGCCCATCCGATTCAAACAAGTAGGCCCAGAGGGACTCGAACCCTCGACCCACGGATTAAAAGTCCGCTGCTCTACCAACTGAGCTATAGGCCCGTAGGAAAGATTATAGGTAAAAAGACTGCCTAACGACAACTGAGCGGCTGGTTCGCTCCTGGAATCAGGCCCAACAACGGATTGCCCCACAATCCGGCCTTAACTTGCGCCTCATAGTGCGGGCTCTACAACCGTCAGTGGGGTTCGTCACATTTTTTACAGTCAGGCACGGTTCGTGGGGAAAATACCTTCCGCGTTACCAAGTCCACACAAAATCCCGGGTGAACGGGGATAATTAAAGTGAATCAAACAGGGAGGAACCATGGAAACCAGGAAACCGCGACGCCCGGCCATCATCGAACCAGAAACCTTGGAATACTTGGAAGGCGAGGAAGACCCGGCGCTGTCCAGCGAATCAGCCCACACCTCGGCCCGGATATTGGTGAAATCCCCCAATGGGGAGTGGTCTGATCCCGATCCGGAAACCAAGGAACGCCTGTTGAAGCATATGCAGGATAACGGCGTAGACGAACTGGCTGAGCTGTGGTCACGTTCCCCGGTCAATACCTTGCCGGGCGTTTTGTGGCGGCTTCTGTTGATAGACCAATGGGTGAAACGATACCCGGAAGGCGTGAATACCCGCTTTAAGCAGGGTTTAAATTCGCCGCGACTGTCTGAACACCTTGATATCGAAGGGGCTCATTCCTTGGATTTTCCGGGATGGAAAAAACAGCTAGGACAAATCTTGGGAGGCAGTTTCGACGGTAATTTCGCCGATTTTCTAGATACGTCTCAAGCTGTGCTGCGGGTGTTGGCAGCCAGCGAGTCGGTCTGGATGAAAGAAAATCCTCAGGATGTGCTGGCCAACGCGGTGACCCTGCGAGATAACGCCTTGCTGGCTACCGCCGACGAACTGCTAGATGCGGCGACGATGTACCGCGAAGGCCGCTTGGATTGACCACTGCGCCGCACGCCGCGCTTAGCGGCGGCACAGAAACCTGTGCAACCAGGAAATACTTGAGCAAAATTAACGAAAAAGTTGAGGGGATATAAGGTGTCTGAGAACCAGGAAAACCAAGATACACAGAAAAACAATGAGACAGGAGTTCCGACTCCTCCTCCCTTGCCCGGGGAAGCAAAGAAATCCCTTTTCGAGGGAGCTACCGCCGAGGAAATGTTCCCGAAAAAAGATCTCAGCGCAGGTGGTTCCCAAGAATACGATGACGCGGACTTCACGGAACCGGACACCCCCCGAGAGGAACAACTGCCCGACTCGGTAGTGATTGCCCGTGCAGACGCCTTGGGCTCGAAGGTCAAAAAGAACAAATCGTCAAAGAAATCCGACCACAAGCCCCTGGCGCTTAAAAAAGAAGACGGACTGACTCCCGACGGACTGCCGAAGCTACCCAAAGGACGCTTCGCCGACCGGGAGCTGTCCTGGCTGGCCTTTAACCAACGCGTGTTTGAGCAGGCCCAAGACCCGCGCCTGCACCTGTTGGAGCGGGCGTGGTTCTTGACTATCTATTGTTCCAACTTGGACGAGTTCTATATGGTGCGTGTCGCGGGTCTGAAGCGCCGCATCGCCGCTGGGTTCGCAACAGTGTCCGCTTCGGGGTTGACGCCGCGTCAGCTGGAGGGCGAAATCAGCCGTCGCTCCCACGAGATGACCGGTAACGTCTACCGTTATTTCCAAGATGAAATCCGCCCCGCCTTAGATAAAGCTGGTTTGGTCATCACCGACTGGGATAGCCTGAACGAAACCCATCACGAAATCCTGCACCGCTATTTCCGCAACCAGGTGTTTCCTATCCTGTCGCCGCTGGCAGTAGACCCATCGCACCCTTTCCCCTACATCACTGGACTGTCGCTGAACCTGGCGATAATTGTGCGCAACCCCAACACCGGCAAAGAACACTTTGCGCGGATTAAGGTGCCGCCCATCCTGCCTCGCTTCGTGGCAGTGACCGAAAACGGGGTCGAAAATGACCCCTCCAGCGTGATTCTGGCAGGAGAAAAGGTTCATTTCGTGCCTATCGAACAGATTATTTCTGCGCACCTAGACCATTTGTTCCCCGGTATGGAAATTAAAGAAGCCCACGAGTTCAGGGTGACCCGTAACGAAGATTTGGAAGTGGAAGAGGACGATGCGGAAAATATTTTGACCGCAATGGAATCCGAACTCGCGAAACGGCGTTTCGGGCCGGCGGTACGTCTGGAAGTGGCAGAATCCATGCCGGCGTTCCTGCTGGACTTCTTAAAAGAAAACCTCGAAATCGGGACTTCCGACGTGTTCCGCCTCCCCGCGCCGCTGGACTTACGCGGTCTCAACGACCTGCATGATCTGGATATTCCCCAACTCAAATATCCTCCCTATGTTCCCGTGACCCCGGCCGGGCTGGCCGAAAAAGAATCATCGAAAACCGCGGATATTTTCAGCTCCATTCGTAATCACGATGTGCTGATACACCTTCCGTATGATTCTTTCGCCACCTCGGTGCAGCAATTCATCGTGCAGGCGGCTCAAGATCCGAACGTTTTGGCAATCAAACAGACCCTGTACCGTACTTCTGGCGATTCCCCTATTGTTCAGGCCCTGATTGACGCGGCTCGCGCCGGCAAACAGGTCGTGGCCATCGTCGAGATTAAAGCGCGTTTCGATGAGGAAGCCAATATCGGCTGGGCTCGCAAGATGGAACGCGCTGGGGTTCACGTGGTTTATGGCCTGGTCGGTCTCAAGACTCACTGTAAGCTGTGCCTGGTGGTGCGTCAGGAACCCGATGGGCTGCATCGCTACTGCCACGTTGGTACCGGCAACTATCACCCCAAGACAGCTCGCGGGTACGAGGACCTGGGTCTGCTGACCGATGACCGCGAGGTTGCCCAAGACCTGACGCGTTTGTTCAACCAGCTCAGCGGATACGCGCCGCGTTCGTCTTTCCACCGTTTGCTGGTCGCGCCCCGCTCCATTCGTGATGGCTTGATTGAGCGGATTAACCGCGAAATAGCTAACAAGAAAGCGGGCAAGAAAGCGGAAATCCTGTTCAAAATCAACTCGATTGTGGACGAACGCCTGACGGACGCACTCTACCGGGCTTCCCAAGCGGGGGTTCCGGTGATGATTCAGGTTCGCGGCATTTGTTCCATTAAGCCAGGTATCCCCGGCCTCAGCGATAACATTCGGGTCGTTTCTATCCTGGGACGATTCCTGGAGCATTCGCGAGTCTATGCGTTTAAGAACGATGGGGATCCGGAAGTCTGGATTGGGTCCGCGGACCTGATGCATCGTAACTTGGATCGCCGCGTCGAGGCGCTGGTGAAAATTGTGGACCCGGAACAGATTCAATATTTGGTTGATCTGGTCAAACACGGCATGGCAGACACTACCGCTTCGTGGCGGTTGATGCCCGATCAGCAGTGGGTGCGAGTCAATACGAATGAGGCTGGGTTACGTCTGGAGGACATCCAGGAAACCTTGATGAGCCGCGCCTCCTCTCGCGTGTCGGGACGTGGCGGTGTCTCCCGGCATTGAGGTCGATGGCCGCGGTATCTGAGTTGTGACGTAATGAGCCAGGCTAGACCGTGTCAGAACGGTACGGAAAAGCCCGGTCGGTGAGATTTGCAAGGTTGGGTAGACAGAAAAGGGAAGTGAATGAGCAAAGTTTTAGCTGCCGGCGGGGTGGTTTGGCGCGGTGGGGAAGTACGTCCTGCCTTGGAGGGGCCACCCACCCCAACACCTTATGAATTTTTGGTCGTCCACCGGCCAAAGTACGACGATTGGTCCCTGCCGAAAGGAAAACTGGAACCCGGCGAACTGCTACCTGCCTGTGCGGTACGTGAAATCGCCGAGGAGACGGGAGTTCAGGTATGCCTGGGCCCCCAGCTTGGGGTCACGACTTACCCGGTGGAGGGTGTCGAGAAACAGGTGACGTACTGGTTGGCTCAAGTGCGCCACAGCGCGGCGATACTGGCCCGCCCCTATGCGGAACCAGCCTCGCCATACGAGATAAACGAAACCCGTTGGGTCGACCAGGCCCAAGCGCAGGAGCTTTTGACTCAAGAATACGACCGCAATCTGGTAGCCCACGCGGAGCAATGTCTGTCGCAGGGGTGGGGCGACTCGACTCCAGTCATGTTGGTTCGCCACGGAAAAGCCAAGAATCGACTGAAGTGGAAGACCGATGATTCGCTGCGTCCCTTGAAAAAACGCGGTAAGCGCCAGGCTGCGGCGTTGGCTTCCACCTTGAGTGCATTCGGGATTTCTCGGCTGTATTGTTCGCCGTGGAAACGTTGCGAGCAGACGGTACGCCCGTACTTGAAAGCCAGCGGGATCAAGTGTGAATACCCGGATGTGTTGAGCGAGGATGGCTTTGCCGCCAATCCTTATGGCGGGTTGGAAATGTTGCGTACACAGCTCAAGGCAGCGCTGACGGAAGGCCCGACTGCCCTGTGTTCCCATGCTCCTGTCCTGATTCCGCTGATTCGGGCTTTGGGCAACGACTTTTTAGAAGAAACCCTGGTGCCTCTGGAAACCGGGGAATCCTTGATTGTTCACGTAATTTCAGACGCCGAGGACAGCCCAAAGCTCATTGCCGCCGAGCGCGCGGGAGCCGAACCACCTGCCGGTTACGTGCTGGATTAATGTGATTTTTCGGTAATCACAAGTTTATTCGGCCGGTTTTTCGAGTTCTCTCGGTTGTCGGTGGGTGGCACTGCCTAAATCCGAAACAGGAATTCCAACAGGGTGTAGACCACGGCTGCTACCGCGGCGGCGGCGGGGAGAGTCAGAACCCAGGCCACCACAATGTTTCCGGCTGTTCCCCAGCGCACTGCGGAAAGCCTGCGGGTCGCGCCCACTCCCATGATGGCGGTGGTCACGGTATGAGTGGTGGAAATCGGAGCGTGCCAAATAAACGCCGTGAAGTACAGCACGCCCGCGGCAACCGTCTCGGAGACAAAACCATTAGCCGGATCGACATGAATCACGCGAGAACCCAAGGTTTTCATGATGCGAAACCCGCCCACGAAAGTGCCGGCCGCAATGGCCATAGCCGCCGCGAACTTGACCCACAGAGGAATGGGGTCGTCCAAGTCGACGTGACCGGAAGCTACCAGAGCGATGAAAATGACCCCCATAGTCTTTTGGGCATCTTGCAAACCGTGACCCAGGGCTAGAGCCGCGGAGGAAAACTTTTGACCAACCCGGAATTTACGCATGGTTCGGCGATAAGCCAGGTTCTTCATAGACACCATGACCAGGCTCATCAGCACATATGCAAACGTGAAACCGATGAGCGGGGAAACCACCATCGGAATCAAGACGTGAGAAGTAATTGTCGCCCAGTTCACTGTGACGCCCGCAGCTAAACCCGCTCCCGCCAAGCCACCAATCAGCGCGTGAGAGGACGAGGAAGGCAATCCGAAATACCAGGTGATGATGTTCCAACAAATGGCCCCAATCAAGCCACCAAGAATAATCAACAGGCCGTGGGCTCTTTCAGCGTGTGAAACCGCCGTGGCATATCCAGACATATCAATGATTCCAGACCCGATGGTCTTTGCCACTTCAGTTCCCAGTAGAGATCCCACTAGGTTCATGACCGCAGCCATAGCCAAGGCGGTACGCGGTTCCCAAGCTCGCGTGGAAATTGCGGTGGCGATGGCGTTGGCGGCATCGTGAAAACCATTGGTGAAATCAAAAGCAACCGCGATGATAACGACGCAAACAACCAGTACCAGAGAAATGTCCATCTGGGAGAACCCTCAAGATTCCTTAATCGCAATGCCTTCGACCAGAGCAGCCAGATGCTCGAATGCGTCGCAGGCATCCTCCAACCGCTCGGTGACATCTTTTAGTTTGATGACCGCTATCGGGTCAGGATTATTATTCACAATGTCAGATAGGCAGTGCATATAAACCTGGTCGGCTTGGTTCTCTAAGCGATTGACTTCCACCCAGTATTCGCGCAGCTCGTCCAAAGTTTTCAGGCGGGGCATGGCGCTAGCGGTAACCGTGGCGCACTTTTGGAGGATAGCCGCCTGTTTGTGCAAGCACTCGGGGATTTCCTGCAGCTGGTAGACCACGATGAGGTTCCCGGCTTCATCAATCAAATCCATGCAATCATCGAGTCGGTAAGCCAGTTCGCTGAGGTCGTCACGATCGAGAGGGGTGACAAAAGTCTGGTTAATTTTGTTCATGAACGCGTGGGTCAAATCATCGGAGGAATTCTCGACCGCGTGCAAGTCGTTGCGCTCTGCGTCGCGCTGAGCGGGGGGGAGAGCCATCAACTTTGCCAAGATATCGGTACCTTCAATCAGGTTGCCGGCAATTTCGGTGAGCTGCTCGAAAAATCTCTCGTCTTTGGCGCGATGGAACAGGCCCATTTTTCACCCTTCTTTGTGATGGATTCGGCGAACTTGGGGACTGTTGAGAACCGGTATTAACAGTTCTGGCAGAGTCCGTTTTGTCAGCCTTGATTACTCTATCCGTTCGGAGCCTTCATTGTAAAAACGGTGTAAATTCTGGAGCAATGCGCGCGGCACTGAGGACATCGCCTGGAGCTTTGTCAGGTTAAAGGCAAGTTAAAGAGAAATATAATTCAAATCTAGAGACAAGGTTTCGCAGGTGTGGTAACTTAAATATAAGACATCGATGTCCGTAGAAGCCCCGGGCTCCATATACTGCCGCTACGAGCGGCCTTCGCGCCGACAGGCGCTTTACGGTTTCGGTGTCGTTGAAGGCTCCGCTCGTCGGAGCCTTCAAAGTTTAACCCTCTCGGAACCGGTGAAACGGTCTGTTCCTGAGAGCTGTCGAACTTATGAGAGAATCGGAATATGACTTCCCAGCCCAACGCGGAGATGCCGGATCCTTCGCTGACCGATACGGTAAAAATTACGCGCCGCGTGCGGCGGGAGGAACACCAGGCAGAAAAGATTGAAAAGCTGCCGAAAGTTCCTGAGTCCCTGATAGGGCGAGTTATCTGTGCCCACCCCGAGATTATTACCGCCCTGGCTGCTTTGGGAATGTCCCTGATTTTTTTGCTTCCTTCCGATTTTCTGACCGTAGCTGCGGCCATCGCGGTGGTATGTTTCGCTTACGGCTGGGCGCATCTGGCACATCTTCCCGCCCCGCGAGCCTCTTTCATCTTGCTGACCGTATTCGGGGTGTTGGCTTTGTTGTCGGGAAGAATCTTTGGAGATTTCTCGATAGTGGCAGAAGTCGTGGGATTGGGAGTCCTTGGGGCTTTCATCGCGGAAATGGTGCGTAGCCCCCGGGAGGACTTGCTGAACTCAGTTGCGGGCAACGTGGCGGGAATCCTCATCGTTTCCACTGCCGGGGCTTGGGTCATGCTCGAGACAGAAACGCTGTGGTACTTCCTTTTGGTGCCCGGTGCGGTCACTCTCATCGGAGGATGCATCGGGATGGCGATGAGCGCCAACTGGCAGTTGAAATGGAGAGTTTTCACGGGAATCCTGTTCTCGGTAATTTTCGGTTTGGCAGCCGGGTCCGCCATCCTTGTGATGGAAGGAACCTCCCGGGATCAGCTGGTGCTTTTCGCTGGAGGCCACCTTCCCAGTCTGACCGTGGCCCTAGTTTCCGGCCTGCTGTTGGGAGTGGTGTTTGGAATCGCGTTCGCGTCATTGACCGTGCTTTTCAGCGGAGACTTGGCTCCGTCAACAGTTTCGGCTGCGGTGAGCCAGGCTTTCATTCCGGTTCTGGCGGCGTCCGTTCCGCTGTACATTCTGGCGCGGCTCTTAGTGGGTCAGGGCCCTACACTTGCTTGAGGGATTGTTTCTCACGTCAGCGCCCAAAGTCGTGAACAGGGGGTAAAAATGCAGGTCACCTATCCGAGTATCGACCGGACCTGGCCGGGAACGGCGATAGAGGCGGGCTGGAATCACGGCACAGAACTGCTCGAAGGCCGTGGCTACGCCACTATTCCTCTGGGAGTGCTAAAAGTCTCCGGGCCGGATCGCTGGGCTTGGCTGAACTCTATCAGCACCCAGGACTTCTCCAACTGGGAGCCTGCCTCACCGCGCGAAGCCCTCATCCTCGACCCCACCGGACACATCGAGCTGAGTTTTTTCGCAGTCGATGATGACAGCGCCGTATGGATTTTGACTGAAGAACCGGGGGATGCCGCCAAGTTTTTCCAGTCGATGCGATTCCGTTCCCGCGTTGAAATTGCCGATGTGAGCGCAGACTTTGCGGTCTTGGGATATCTGAACACTGGCGATGCTATCTCCCCAGCGGCCCGGTTCTGGAGCGAGCATTCTACTGTGACCTGGACTGATCCGTGGCCTGGTCCGGTGGGAAACACGACTACTTTCACCACAGCGGGCACCAGCCATCCGGGAGACGACCCCGCAGCCCCACACCGTAAACTGGCGGTAGTTTCGCGTCTAGACCTGCCCACGTTCGAGGCCAAAGCGGCCGTGAGCGGTCTGGTGAAAGCGGACTTGGGTGCTTGGGAAGCCGTGAGAATTGCCCTGTGGCGCCCCCGCCTGGGCCGGGAAGGCAAACCAGGGACCCTCCCTCATGAGTTGGACTGGCTGCGCGTCGCTGTCAGTTTGCAAAAGGGTTGCTATCCCGGTCAAGAAACCGTGGCGAAACTAACCAACCGGGGACGTCCTCCGCGCCGACTCACGTTTTTGGACCTAGATGGGTCCCGCGAGGAACTGCCAGCCATAGGTTCCCCCCTGACTTTGGAGTCTGACGGTTGCGAAGTTGGGGTGCTGACCTCAGTGGCGTACCACCCCACCGACGGGCAAATCGGTCTGGGTTTGGTCAAACGTCAGGTTGACCCTGCGGAAATGCTGCTGGTGGAAGGAATGCGTGCCGCCCCAAGCATCATCGTGGACCCGAGCGGGGACAACCCGCGCCGCCTGGATGACAGCCAGCTAGGCGGCTTACTGGGCTTGAAAGCGAGGAAATAAAATGTCGAATGTTTTCGCGGCCATCAACTCGGTGCAAACGTTACTGGTGCTGGGATTGGTCCTGGTTGTGGTGGGAATGAGCCTGTATGCCTTGATACACGCCCTCACTACCCCCGCCCAGGCTTTCCCAACGGAAGGTAAACGGACTCGTAATTTTTGGGCTCTGCTGAACCTGCTGGCACTCGTGATTTCCTTTCTGGGGTTGACGCCCAACGCTTTTGTTGGCTTGTTCGGGGTGATGATGGCTCTGATTATTCCCGCAGTTTACTTGGCGGATGTGCGTCCCGCCGTGGCTTCGTGGCGCCGGCGGGGCAAGAACTCGCGAGGAACGGGCCAACGTCCCCCCACGCCCTGGTGAACCCCGGAACAGACCGGCCAAAACGGCACAGAATAGGAGAGCGAAAACTCATGCGGGCAGTGATTCAACGTGTTACAGGCGCAAAATGCGCGGTTAACGGCGAGGTTACCGGCGAATTTGCCGGACCTGGACTGGTGGTACTGTTGGGGGTCACTCATACCGACGGTACGGCACAGGTCGAAAAAATGGCGCGCAAGATTGCGAATCTGCGTATTTTTGACGCCCCGGATGCCTACGATGCTGCTGGCGGGTCTGAGAAGCCGGCACAAGCGCGTGGTGCGGAAGTTTCCGCGCTCCAGCTGGGTCTGCCGGTGCTGTTGATTAGCCAATTCACGCTCTACGGAGATGCTCGCAAGGGCAATCGTCCCTCGTGGGTGGCGGCGGCGCCGGGAGAGGTCGCTCAACCGCTGGTCGATGCGGTGGGGGCAGCGTTGCAGGATCAAGGCATGCGGGTGGAACGGGGAATTTTCGGGGCAGACATGAAAGTTAGTTTCACCAATGACGGGCCTTTCACGATTCTGTTGGACGTGTGAATTAGCCGGTAGTGAACACGGTCGCGTTTTCATGACGCGGGGGCATAAATTGGTTACGAGTGTAAAAGGGAGTGCGTATGTTTGAAAGATTTACCGACCGAGCCCGCCGGGTGGTGGTGTTAGCCCAAGACGAAGCCCGCCGGCTGAACCAAAACTACATCGGCACGGAGCACCTGCTGCTGGGGCTAATCCACGAAGGTGACGGTATTGCGGCGCGGGCTTTGGAAACGATGGGTATCTCGCTGGAGGCTGTGCGCGCTCAGGTCATTGAGATTATCGGTGAAGGTGAACAGCCTACCACCGGCCACATTCCCTTTACGCCGCGCGCCCGCAAGGTGCTGGAATTTTCTATGCGTGAGGCCTTGCAGCTGGGACACAACTACATCGGTACCGAGCATATCCTGCTGGGGCTGTTGCGGGAAGGCGACGGGGTGGCCGCCCAAGTCCTCATTAAACTCGGCGCTGACCTGAACAATGTGCGCCAGACTGTCATTGAACTGCTGTCCGGTTACCAAGGCAGCCAGCCTCAACAGAGCGGTCGCGACACGGTGGGTGTCGGCGGTGGACGAGCGGATAACCCCAACGCGGGGGGCAACTCGGCGATTTTGGACCAATTCGGACGCAACCTCACCCAGGCTGCGCGCGAGTCCAAACTTGACCCAGTTATCGGGCGGACCAAGGAAATGGAACGCGTCATGCAAATCCTGTCCCGGCGCACCAAGAACAATCCGGTCTTGGTCGGCGAACCCGGGGTGGGTAAAACCGCCGTGGTGGAAGGCCTGGCTCAGGGCATTGTCCGCGGCGACGTCCCGGAAACTTTGAAAGATAAACAGCTTTATTCCTTGGATATGGGTTCCTTGGTGGCGGGCTCGCGCTACCGCGGTGACTTCGAGGAACGTCTCAAGAAGGTACTGAAGGAAATCCGCACTCGTGGGGACATCATCTTGTTCATCGATGAGATTCATACCCTGGTCGGTGCGGGGGCGGCAGAAGGTGCAATTGACGCCGCCTCGATTCTGAAGCCCATGCTGGCGCGTGGCGAGCTGCAGACTATCGGCGCTACCACCATTGACGAGTACCGCAAGTACATTGAGAAAGACTCCGCTCTGGAACGCCGTTTCCAGCCGGTGAAAGTCGAAGAACCCAGTGTGGAAGAAACCGTCGCCATCCTCAAAGGGCTGCGGGATCGCTACGAGTCCCATCACCGGGTCATGATTACTGACGCGGCTCTCGCTGCCGCGGCTCAGCTCGCTGACCGTTACGTTTCTGACAGGTTTTTGCCAGATAAGGCAATTGACCTGGTTGACGAAGCTGGGGCGCGCCTACGCATCAAGCGGATGACGGCACCTCCGGAACTGAAAGAAGTTGACGAGAAAATCGCCAAGGCTCGTCAAGCGAAAGAAGCCGCTATTGACGCGCAAGATTTCGAAAAAGCTGCCCAGTTGCGTGACGAAGAAAAGAATCTGACGGAAGAACGCGCGGCGAAGGAATCTCAGTGGCGCCAAGGTGAAGACACCTCCGAGTCGGTGGTTGACGAAGAACAAATCGCCGAGGTTTTGGCGATGGCTACCGGCATTCCGGTGTTCAAACTCACCCAGGCAGAATCCTCGAAACTGCTGCGGATGGAGGACGAGCTACACAAGCGCATCATCGGCCAGGACGAAGCGGTCAAGGCTGTGTCCCAGTCCATTCGCCGCACCCGTGCTGGTCTGAAAGACCCGAAGCGTCCCGGCGGCTCGTTTGTGTTCGCCGGCCCGACCGGGGTGGGCAAAACCGAGCTTGCCAAGGCACTGGCAGAATTCCTCTTTGGAGACGAGAACGCCCTGGTACAGTTGGATATGTCCGAGTTTTCGGAAAAGCATACGGCTTCCCGACTGTTCGGTTCGCCTCCGGGCTACGTCGGCTATGACGAGGGCGGTCAGCTCACCGAAAAGGTGCGCCGCAAGCCCTTCAGCGTAGTGCTGTTCGATGAAGTGGAGAAGGCCCATCCGGACATCTTTAACAGCTTGCTGCAGGTATTGGAGGAGGGCCACCTCACCGATTCACAAGGTCGCCTGGTCGACTTTAAGAACACCATCATCATCATGACCACGAACCTCGGCACTCGTGAAATCAACAAGGGGGTGCTGACCGGTTTCCAGGCTAGCGGTGAGCTGTCCACGGACTATCAGCGGATGAAGGGCAAGGTTCAGGAAGAACTGAAACAGCACTTCCGGCCCGAATTCCTCAACCGTGTGGATGAAATCGTGGTGTTCCCGCAGCTTGAAAAGGGCGAAATCCTCCAGATTGTTGATCTGATGGTCGCCAAGCTCGACGACCGGATGCTGGATCAGGGCATGGCTTTGCAGCTGACGCCCTCGGCGCGAGCTCTGTTGGCGCACAAGGGCTTTGACAAGACGTTGGGGGCTCGTCCGTTGCGTCGGGCCGTGCAGCGCGAAATTGAGGATGTCTTGTCTGAAAAGATTTTGTTCTCTGAACTGCGTGAAGGTCAGACCGTCACGGTCGATGTCGAGCCGAAGTTCATCAAGCACGAATCTGCGGACAAGCTCAATGGGACGGATTGGGAGTTCACCGACGACGCCGAGTTCAAGTTTACCGGCGAGGATGGTCTGCCCGAGGGCCGGGCGCAACAGCGCCGCAAGCTCGAAGACGTGACCGCGGCGACGATTCGGGAGGCCGAACTGGCGGCTAGGGAAGCGGAAGAATCCCCGGACAAGGAACCCGCTTCGTAAACGTCTCGATGCCAACACGCGGGTCCGCCCCGGCGGGCCCGCGAAGCATTTACCCCCAACGCCAGGTCCGATTCTTTTCAGATTCGAACCAGTGATGGGTTCCTGGATGAGCACGTTACGGGGTATATTCGTATGAGTTAACTATTTTTGTGCAGCGTCAAGGGAGAGGCCGAACGTATGTCCACCGCTATCCACGATGAACAGTGGTTTGAGCGGGTATTTGCGGAGCACAGCACGGCCATAGTGCGATTTCTCTATAGACGCGGAGCCTATAGCGATGCCGAGGACCTCGCTGCCGAAGTCTTTACCGTGATGTGGAAGAAAAAAACCGAGGTCCCCGATGGAGCCGAACTGCCCTGGCTGTACAAAACCGCCGGCTTGACCTTGGCTAACTGGTACCGCAAAAAGAAGTCCCTACCGATGGGAGATAACCAGGAAAACTTGGATTCCACCGATTTTTCCGACCCGGCTCAACTCGTTGTTGAGGATCAGGGAATGCGAGCTGCCCTGCTGAGCCTCAGTGAACGTGACCGCGAGATTATCTTGGCGGTCGCGTGGGAAGGGCTGAGTGGCGTTGCCTTAGCGCAATACCTGGGAGTGAGCCGTTCGGCCGCGGATGCAGCCTTGTCTCGGGCGCGAAAACGGCTGGAGGAAGCAATTGAAAAAAATACTTCTTAAAAAAGTGTAAGAAACGCCAGGCCAGTTACATGTATATGTTGCAAGGTCGAAACTGCGCCGGGCCTGAGGACGGTTTCGACCAGCCAATCTTGAATAAATAGAACGACAAAATACGGTAATCACAACGATTACCGCCCAGAAGAAGGACGGGGAAGTGGACAACCACGAAAATGAGATGAGCGGGCTGGAGGCTCTGCGCTCACTCGACCCTGCCCGGACTCTGCCCGTCAATTTGGATTCTTTGCGCGCTAAGGTTGCTGCGCAGATGGAGTCCGAAGGTCTGGCTTTTGAGGCTCAACCGCCCACGCACGTGGTTCCGGTGGAGGCAGCGGATGCCCAGGCCCCGGTGGCGGAAGTCGTTTCTCTGGCGGTGCGGCGTCACAGCTTGGCAGTGCGGCGCAACTGGCTGGTTGGTTTGAGCGCGGCCGCGGCTGCAACGGTGGTAGGTTTCACCGGGTGGAGCGTGCTTTCACCCGGCGAACCGGGTGATGTGCCCAGTCAAGATGACGGTGTCGTGGTTACGGATGGGCCGCTTATTATCGCCGCCGGTTCTGAGACTGTGATACCCGGAGCCAGTCAGCGTTTGGAACACATCGGCGATGTTGAGTTCGTAGCGACGGGCAATTTTTCCACGGTTCCTACCAAAGCCCCGATTTCGCGGGTCGGGAAAGGTGCCAAAGTATCCGCTGGTCAAGTCCAAAAAGTCGCAGACTCTTTGGGGATGAAAGGTTCCGTTAAAAAGAGCGGCGCCGGATTTACGGTTACTGACACCAAAGGGGCGACCTTGACGGTCACCGTGGGTCAGCTGACCTCTTTGAGCTTTGATAATCCCTCCGCGGTGCGGATGGAATGCGTACCGGTGAAGCCCGGAGACGGCACTGTAGAGCTACCGAATCCCGACGCGACCAAGAATCCCTCGGGGAACTCCTCTCCGAGCCCCAATAACCCCGCTACCCCGAGTAGCCCTAGTACTCCCAGTACCACCCCTTCGGAACCTAGTGACCCGATTGAGATCACACCGACACCGACTCCGAAGTGGACCCCAACTCCGACTGAAACTCCGACGGAGACGGTCCCGCCGGCCGTGCGTCCCGATGGGCCGGAACCGAGCCACCCCAACACGGCGGGAGCTCCGCGCAACGTGGAAACCTCTGATACCGTCAACTTGCCGGGGACGGCTGTCGAGGTCGGACAACTGCAGGTATTGCTGATTGTGACTGAAACTACGGATCCTTCCGGGTCTTCCCCGGTGGAGTCCGTTGAGCCCCAATCGACCCAAAACCCTTCACCTGGCCCGACACCCTGTGTCATGAAAGTGGTGGGCAACGCGCCCTCTTCTGAGACAGCCATTGCCCAAGTTGAGAAAGTGGCGGCTTCCCTCGGCGCTACCGTGATGAGCCGCTCGGCTGGAACCAGCCAGAAAGATGGTCTGACCACGGTGAGCGTCCCGGTTAAGATGCCCGGTCAAGCACAAGCCCAAAACTGGAAAGCCGTGGTTTCAGAAACCGGAGTGGCTTCGATTCGCGCCAATCTGGGCAAGGAAACGAAGATTGGCGAGTACAAGGTCATTTCTGAGGCTCAGGCGGTGCAGCGCCTCAACGACCCGAAGTATGGTCCTTTGGATGTACGTAACCAGAAGGGTTTGCCAGCCAAGATTGACGGCAAAATCGACTTGGTGAGTGCCCGGCTGATTAGTCAGCCAGTCAAGCAAAAGGACGGTTCCATCCTGGACGTGCCGGTCTATCTATTGACTGACGCTCAGGGACGGGTCTGGACCGTCTTGGCAGTAGCGGAATAAGCCCGTCCAAAATCTTTTATATTTGTTCCTTTCAATCGAGCAGGTTCCTCGCCCGTTTTCGCGGGAGGGGAACCTGCCGTATTTCCGGCATTCCTGTTTTGCAGCGCGACCAAGGGGCGATTAAACCGGTTAGGACGTTGGGTTGTGCCGGGCTCGAGACGTGGCGAAACCCGTGAGGGGGCGCGAATAGGGCGGTGTGAGTGAGGAGGGAAATATTGCTAGGATGGTTTTGGCGCGTGGTGCGCAGATAGTTCGAAAAAGTTGGAGGCTTAACACATGCCCAAATTCGTTTACCGTTTTGCAGAAGGCAATAAGGATCAGAAGGACCTGTTGGGTGGCAAGGGTGCAAACCTGGCGGAGATGAGCAACCTCGGGTTGCCGGTTCCCCCGGGATTTACAATCACTACCGATGCCTGCCGAGCTTACCTGAAGGAAGGTAAAGTCCCGGAGGAAACTACCGTGCAGGTCACCAAGGCTTTGCGTGAAGTAGAAGAAACCGTTGGTCGCGAGTTGGGTGCGGCTGAGGACCCGCTGTTGGTGTCGGTGCGTTCTGGCGCAAAGTTCTCCATGCCCGGCATGATGGAAACCGTTTTGAACGTCGGTCTGAACGACAAATCCGTGGAAGGCCTGGCCAAGGTAGCCGGCAGTGATCGTTTCGCTTGGGATTCGTACCGTCGCTTGATTCAAATGTTCGGCAAGACCGTGCAGGATATTGATGGCGATCTGTTCTCCGATGCGTTGGATAACATGAAAAAGAACCGCGGAGCTAAGGCAGACACCGATTTGAATGCCAGCGACCTGAAAGAACTCACCGCGCAGTTCAAAGAAATCGTTAAGGAGCAGACCGGCAAGCCGTTCCCGCAAGATCCGCGCACCCAGATGGACATGGCGATTGAAGCCGTGTTCCGTTCCTGGAACTCTGAACGCGCCCGTATCTATCGTCGTCGCGAGCGGATTCCCCACGACTTGGGCACCGCCGTCAACATTGTGACCATGGTGTTCGGCAATATGGGGGAGGACTCCGGCACCGGGGTGTGCTTCACTCGTGACCCCTCCTCGGGCCGTCCGGGGGTGTACGGAGACATCCTCATGAACGCTCAGGGCGAAGACGTGGTGGCCGGTATCCGCAACACCGAAACCCTGAAAGACCTGGAGGGACACGACAAAAAGTCCTATGACGAACTGTTGGGTATTATGCGGAAGCTCGAAACCCACTACGAGGACATGTGCGATATCGAGTTCACCATCGAACGTGGCAAGCTGTGGATGCTGCAGGTGCGTGTGGGCAAACGTACCCCGGCCGCGGCTTTCCGAATCGCTACTCAGCTGGTTGATGAAGGTTTGATTACCACCGATGAAGCTCTGCTGCGGGTCACTGGCGAACAGCTGCAAAACTTGATGTTCCCGATGTTTGACATGTCCGGTAAGCCGGAGGTGTTCACCAAGGGTATGGCCGCGTCTCCCGGTGCTGCGGTGGGCAAGATTGTCTTTGATAACGACGCTGCCGAGGCTTCCGCTAACGCGGGAGTGCCGTGCATCCTGGTGCGTCGCGAGACGAACCCTGACGACCTGCGGGGTATGGTTGCGGCAGCGGGCGTGTTGACCAGCCGCGGTGGCAAGACTTCCCACGCCGCGGTAGTGGCTCGTGGCATGGGCAAGACCTGTGTGGTCGGGGCGGAAACCATCGTGGTTGACCAAGCCGCTAAGACCGCTACCGTGGGGGACACCGTTCTGCACGAGGGAGACGAAATCTCTATTGACGGCGGTACCGGTGAGGTGTTCCTCGGCGCGGTTCCGGTGCAGGATTCCCCGGTGACCACTTACCTTTCTCACGGTTTGCAGGCCGGTTTGGATGCTTCGGCCACCGAAGATGAGAAGGACTTGATTAGGGCGGTCGATCGGTTGATGACCCACGCTGATGAAGTTCGCCGCCTGGTGGTGCGCACTAACGCCGACACTCCCGCTGATACGCAGCGGGCTTTGGACTTCGGTGCGGAAGGTATCGGCTTGTGCCGTACCGAGCATATGTTCCTCGGCGATCGCCGTCCTCTGGTAGAGAAACTCATTCTCTCCCCAGAAGGGTCCGAGGAACGTCAACGTGCCCTGGACGCCTTGGAGCCGCTACAAAAGGGCGACTTTAAGGAAATGCTTAAGATTATGGACGGCAAGCATATGACCGTTCGTCTCATTGACCCGCCGCTGCACGAGTTCCTGCCGGACTTAACGACTCTGGAAATTAAGAACGCGGTGGCGAAAGCTCAGGGCGGGGCGCTCTCGGAGGAAGACCAGCATATGTTGGAGGCCGTGCGCCGGATGCATGAGGAAAACCCGATGCTGGGTCTGCGCGGCGTCCGCCTGGGTATTTACCTGCCGGGCTTGTTTAAGATGCAGATGAAGGCGCTGGTTTCGGCGGCTTGCGAGCTGAAGAAGGACGGCTTGAATCCGCATCCCGAGATTATGGTTCCGCTGATTGGTTCCATTCGTGAGCTCCAGCTGGTGCGCGACGAAGCTGAAGAAATCATTGCCCAGGTTCAGGGCGAATACGGCGTTAACTTTGATGTTCCGGTGGGTTGCATGATTGAGCTGCCGCGCGCCGCCATGACCGCTGACACCATCGCCAAGGAAGCCGAATTCTTTAGCTTCGGCACCAACGACCTGACCCAAACCACTTGGGGATTCAGCCGTGACGACGTGGAAGGCGTATTCTTCCCGCAGTATGTGGAAGCCGGAATCTTCGGGGTTTCTCCGTTCGAATCCATCGACACCCACGGGGTGGGTCGCGTTGTCGCCGAAGGCGTGAAGCGCGGGCGTTCCACCAAACCGAATCTGCCGATGGGTATCTGTGGTGAGCACGGTGGCGATCCGATTTCGATTCACTTCTTCCACCAGGTCGGGCTGGATTATGTGTCCTGTTCGCCGTTCCGGGTGCCGGTGGCTCGCCTCGAGGCGGGTCGCGCCGCTGCGGAACACCTGAAGTGGGACGAGTCCGCCACGCAAGGTGTGGAGTAGTCCGCAGCCACTCATTAAATAAACCGCATTTTTGGTGCCGGGTTCCGTCAAGGGCCCGGCACCAGCGGTTTTAGGAAGGACGGGTTTTAATAACGAAAGACAATTGTTGAAAAAAGATTTTAGCTAGGTTAGGCTTAGTTTCGTGAAATTGTGTGAATGTCCTGTTGGGGTCCCTATGATTATGGTGGATTCAGGGTGCGACAACAGATTCTGTGGGCGGATTCACGAGCTCGGTCTGCGTCCCGGCACGCGTTTCACAGTCACACAAAAGGGTGCTTTTGGGGGTCGCGTCCTCTTCGTACGAGGGACTCGTTTGGCGGTGGATCGCGGTTTTGCCAAGACCGCTTTGGTGCGGCCCTGCATCCAGTTTGCGCAAAAGCTCGGTTTGGACCAGGAAAAGGCCGCCCTCGAAGCCGCGTTAGCTCTCCACGACCTTTCGCCGCAATTCGTGCCCCGTTTGGCGGCCTGCGGCATCACGGCACACCTCGAGGACTCCCCGAAAGATATCCTCGCGGCAGACAACGGAGAGTAAACATCCGATGAGCTGCCCCAAATGCAATCCGCTACCGCCCGAATCTGCTAATCTCTCAACCACAATGGCCGTCGCGCAAACACATCGTGTTTACCTGCCCAAGCGCGACACCACCAACGTGGTCTTGGTAGGAAACCCCAATGTGGGGAAATCTTCGCTGTTTAACACCCTGACCGGAATGCATCAAACGGTCGTGAATGCACCCGGAACCACGGTAGAAGTCTTTACCGGTTTCAATAAGTCGCTGGGGGTGCGTTTTATCGACACCCCCGGAACGTACTCGCTGGTGCCCAATTCTCCTGATGAGTCCGTGGTGGTTCAAACTTTGGCGGGACAACCCGGTTCGATAACCGACATCGGACGACACGACGGAGGAATTGACCTGGTCGTAACCCTCTTAGACGCCAGTGCACTGTCGCGCTCCCTGTACCTGTTGGCACAGGTAGCCCAGACCGGTCTACCGGTTGCGGTCATCCTGACCATGCAGGACGTTGCCGCGCAAAGCGATGAGGCTATTGACGCGGATAATCTGTCCTGTCTGCTGGGAGTCCCCGTAGCGACGATGAATCCGCGGACCAGCGAAGGTTTGCAGGACGCGACACGACTCATTGCCGCGGCATTGCAGAATCCGACTTACCTCAGCGGTTTGCCCTGGGATAAACATGCCCCCGGCTACAACCAGGCGGCAGTCACGGCGGCCAAAGCCTTACTGTCCAAGACGCCGGCACCAGTTGAGGCCGAGAGCGAAAGCGGCTCTGGCCTTCTGACCCATGATATTTCCGCAAGTCTCAGCCCCTGCGGCGGGACAAATTGTCAACCGGGTGAACCATCGGGTCGCCCGCTTCCAGAGCTAATCACCGAACCAATGGAAGAAACGCAGCGGGCAGCTTTGCTTTTTGACTGGATTGAAAATATCGAATCCGGTTTGCGTCAGGAACGTATCGAAGTTCCGCGGGCGACGCGCTCGGACAAAGTCGATCGGGTGCTGCTCAATCCTTTTGCCGGTACTTTGCTTTTCATGTTGGCTATGTACGTGGTGTTTTGGCTAGCCAATACGTTCGCGGCGATCTTTCAAGATCCTCTCGAAGGGATTTTTGATGCTGTCGGCGGCTGGGACTTCACGATTCCCGCCCAGCTTCTCAAGGTGCCATTTACCTCCATCGGAGTTCCCGGCCAGGACATCACAGTGTTTCATGCCCCTTCTCTAGCCGATGGGGTGTTGGCTTGGTTGACATGGATGGGCTGGGATAACCCGATTTTACAGGGTTTATTGATAAACGGACTGTTGACCGGCGTGGGGGTCGTACTGTCTTTCGCTCCGCTGATGCTGGTCATGTTCGCCGCCATAGCCGTCATGGAGGACTCCGGTTATATGGCTCGCGTTGCCTTCCTGGGTGACCGCATGATGCGTGCTATTGGTTTAGATGGCCGTGTCATCATGCCCTTCATCGTGGGGTTTGGCTGTAACCTTCCCACTTTGGCGGCGCTGCGTACCGTTCCGGATTCCCGCCAGCGCATGATGGCAGTCATCCTCACCCCCTATATCACCTGTTCGGCGCGCATGATTGTCTATATGTTCATCGCCCAAGTGTTCTTTGGTACTCATGCCACCGAAGTGGTGTGGTTGATGTACTTCCTCTCCATAGTCATGGTGGTCTTGGGAGGGCTGCTGTTGCGTCCGCTGTTCATGCGCGCTTCCGCCGGGGCGCCGCTGATGCTGGTTCTTCCCGCTTACCAGACCCCTCGAGGCATCATTTTGGTGCGTTCAGCTTTGCAGCGCACCTGGGCCTTTCTCAAGGGCGCGGGTAAGGTCATCGTGGTGATGACCATCGTGATTTGGCTCCTGATGGTTACGCCTGTTACCGGTGAGGGCCGTTTTGGGGATGCCCTGCCAGCCGATGAATCTGCTTACGGGGTGGCGGCTTCGGCGATAGCTCCTGTGTTTGCTCCCGCCGGTTTCGGCGACTGGCACCTAACGGGATCGCTGATAACTGGGTTTGTCGCGAAAGAAACCATGCTGGGCGCGCTGGCGGCGACCTACACCGATGCCGATATTTCCGAACAGGACGTAGCTGCTGCCCAAGACGCCGGAAGCCCCACCCCGACTATGCGCGAACTGACCCGCGAAACGTTCACCGATTCCGCAGGCTCCGCGGCGGCGGCCCCCGTGGCTGCCCTAGCATTCCTGATTTTTGTTTTGACCTATACCCCGTGTCTGGCTACCGTCGCCGAACAGTGGCGTCAGCTGGGGGCGAAGCGCGTCCTCGCGGCGGTAGGTGTACAGCTGATTATCGCCTGGCTGCTCGCCGTAGCAGTGTTCCAAGTAGGCCGCATCTTCGTTTGAGATAACCTTATGAACAGCACTGATGACCCTAAATACGCAATGCAGGCCGCGAGCAAAACATTACGGAGCGCGCCTGGTGAATCTCGTGCCGCGGTCTTTATTGACTCTCTGAGCCAAGGCTCTACATTCTTAGCGGCGGTGGGGCGTAGTGGGTTGAGCGTGGAACACGCGCAGCTGCTTTTAGAGCACCTGCGCCGCACGGGACTGTTGGCGAACCGAAATAACTCGGTAAACACGTCTTGTGCTCACGGGGCTTGCGTGCCGGGAGAAGTAACCTCCATGAGTGACCAACAGCGTCTTCACTGTGTTGGCTGCCCTCTAAGTTAGCTTTAAATAGGGATATCAATCCAGGTAATAAGCGTTTGGAAACAGATTTGCTTATTTATTTAGGATGCCGGAGTGAGAAATCCAAGCCGCCACTTCCGCGAAAAACTCGGCACGTTCCAGAGGCTGGGACAGTGTTAAATCGTGCAAACCGGACATCTGTTGCAGCGTTAATCCGCCGCCCACCCGACCGTAAAGGGTATTAATCCGATCTTCGATGAGATTTCCATTCAATACCGTGTCAGTATGGCGCGCCGCCTCAGTCCAGTCCACCAAGGCAGTTTTATAAGAGTATCCCCACTCAGAACTGTTGTCACGCTCACGAATATGTCTTGACATGGTTGACAGGTAAAGACGGCGCTTTTCTAGGTTCCGGCGCAGCGGCGTCTTCCCGGCAGCCTGCCACTTTTTAGCCATCAGAGAGTCAATTCGGGCAATCTCGGGATGATAAAAAGCATCCGGGTCATGCGCTGCGGTCAGGCAGAGGACCGGTTGGTTGGAAAAACGAGCATGATCCACCAGCCATTGCTGGGTGCTGAGGATGGCAGAGAGCCATCCAAATAGAATCGGTGCTCCGTCAATAATGCGCCACTGCGGGTTTGTGACCCAGCCGCACACGGCCGGATCATTGCCAAAGGGAACCAAGCGGCGGGGCAGGGGAGAACCAATCGTGGCATATCCGGCCAAAGAATCCTGGTAAACCGTAGAACCTGGGCCAAGCATCGGTACGTGCAGCCCCTTCAAATATTTGGAAATGACGGTGCTTACAGTATTGCCGGCGGGGATTCCGGAGACGTCTTGCACCACCCATGGAGAAATAAAGATGAGACCGTCATAGGCATCGTGGTGGCGTGACGCCCATCCGGAAACTACGGCACCACCGTTGGAATGGGCCATCACGACTACGGGCAAATCAGGGTGTTCCTGGCGAGCCGTGGCGATGGCCCAATCCAGCTCCCGGTCATAGGTTGTGTAATCGTCCTCGTAGCAGTTGAAAGGAATTAAGCCGGAGCGTCGCGGCATATTTCGACCATAACGGTGCAGGTCAATCCCGTAAAAGGCGGCGCCCAAATGGGTCATCATCCGGGCTAGATGAGCTTGATAAAAATAGTCATTCCACCCGTGGACATAGACGGCGATAAATTGCGGAGCTGAGGGTGCATCAAGCTCGTCAAGAACTTCAATTTCGCGACCCCGCAGCTCTGGAGTTAAGTAATCCTGCAGGTAATCCAGGTTTCGGGCGGGTGAATCATCCCACCGTGCGGAAACGTCAGACTGAGAGTTGCTGCCCGCACGCTGCTGCGGGCTGGCTGAGGGCGGAAGAATCCGGAAACTGCCCTGGTTGGGCCCCCCGCCCGGTTTCACGTTGACCGGGACTATGCGGTCGGGTAGCTGTGATTTTGGATCCTCAGCTGGAGTGTAGCGCACCAGGGTAGCGGAACGCGGGGAAATCTGATCAGGTTCCAACTGGAGTTTAGCGGCGCCGAATCCGGGACCCAGTACATCAGGAAGGTATCGCATTCTCGAATTCTAACGTGCCTCGCGTGACGCGGCGGGAGAATGGCTGATTTCTCAAGGTATCCGCGGTGTAAGCGGCACAGCTGAAATGCAACCTAGCAGGGTTTCCCGGATAAACCATCAAGAGTCAGCGCGGTGTCCTATGCGGCGAGGAACTCACCGATGGCCTGACCGACAGGTTCGTTTTCAATTAAGAAACCATCGTGGCCGGAATCGGAATGAATTATGACCGCCTCACTGTGCCGGGTCAATCTAGCCAGCTGCTGCGTTTGGGAAGGGTAAAACAGACGGTCAGAGTCCACTCCCAGGGCCAGGACACGAGCCTGTACCCGGGAGAGCGCGACTTCTAATCCGCCCCGGCCTCGCCCCACGTCGTGAGTCAGCATCGAGCGAGTCAACACCCGGTAGGACCCGGCGTCAAACCGTTTCGCCAGCTTCACCCCGTGATAGTCCAGGTAAGACTGCACCGCTAAACGGCCTCCCGAAAGCGGATCTTCACGATAACCCGGATCGCGCCCGAACCGCTCCTGCAGTTCCTTGGGGCTGCGATAGGTAGTGTGCGCGACCTCCCGCGCCAAAGCCAACCCCCGGAACGGCCCCTGACCAGGGGGATTATCATAGTAGTCGCCGTTACGAAAATTCGTGTCCAGCTCCAGCACGTGCATCTGTACATGGCACCAAGCGGCCTGTTCAGCGGTGGTGGCGCAGCCGGTAGCCACCGCCACCAGCCGCTCCACCTGCTCGGGATAAGTCACTGCCCACTCCAGTGCCCGGTGTCCCCCGTGCGAACATCCGATGACCGCAAACCAGCGGGGAATACCGAGCTGATCCATGAGGATTTTTTCCGCCGCCACCTGATCGCGAGTCGTCAGCAGGGGAAAGCGTGACCCCCAGGCTCGCCCGTTCGGAGCCAAAGTAGCGGGGCCGGTAGAACCTTGACAACCGCCTAACACATTGGGACAAACCACAAACCACCGATTCGTATCCACTGCGGCGCCGGGCCCGACGACTTCGTTCCACCATCCTGGTGTAACGTGGCCCGGCCCGGCTTCACCGTACACATGAGAATCTCCGGTGAGGGCGTGATTGATGAGGATAGCGTTGGACTTGTCCGCGTTCAAAGTGCCGAAAGTTTCAAAGGCGAGCCGGGCGCCCGGCAGCGCAGACCCGCCCTCGAGCTTCAGCATCCCCAGAGCGGCGAACTGACGATTTCCCTTGGGGTCAGTGGGTTTCCAAGCCCCACTGACCGGTATCAACTCACTGGTTTGCGGCATCGCTATCCTTATGGTCTACGGTTTTCAGGTTCAGGCTTCGAGCTTCGCGCGCACCGCCCTCGCGGCTCCGACCAAGTTCTCTAAGGTGGCCACCGTTTCGGGGTAGGCGCGGGTTTTCAACCCGCAGTCCGGGTTGACCCAAACTTGGTGGGGGTCCAAAGCGGCGACAGCCTTTTCCAGCAGCCCCACTTCCTCATCGAGTTTCGGCACCCGGGGCGAGTGAATATCCCAAATTCCCGGTCCCAGCCCACGTTCGAAACCGTGCTCGTGTACAGCCGGCAAAATGTCCATCTTGGAACGACTGGCCTCAATCGAAGTGACGTCCGCATCCAGGTGATCAATCGCGTCCACCACCACGTTGAACTCGGAATAGCACAGGTGAGTATGGATTTGTAGCTCTTTAGGAGCCCCGCCGGTGGCCAGGCGGAAAGCTCCCACGGACCACTGCAAATACTTCTCCCGTCCCGCTGCGCGCAGCGGCAACAGCTCGCGGATTGCCGGTTCATCCACCTGCACAATCTTGATTCCAGCCGCATTGAGGTCAGCGATTTCGGCTCGCAGCGCCAACCCCAGTTGATCCGCGACCTCCGCCCGAGACTCATCGTCACGGACAAAAGACCACGCCATGATCGTGACAGGGCCCGTCAGCATCCCTTTCATCGGCTTTGCGGTGAGGGATTGGGCATAAGTGGACCACTCAACCGTTATCGGGTGGGAACGTGCGATGTCCCCCCACAAGATCGAGGGTCGAGTGCAACGCGAACCGTAGGACTGTACCCAGCCGTGCTCCGTGGTGGCGAAACCTTCCAGGTTTTCGGCGAAGAACTGCACCATGTCATTGCGTTCAGCTTCCCCGTGCACCAGCACGTCCAAACCGAGATCTTCCTGCAGCTTCACCACCCGAGCAATCTCATTGCGGATTTCCTCATCATATTGAGCTTCGTTGATTTCGTGGCGGCGGAAAGCAGCTCGCGCCTGGCGAATCTCGGTGGTTTGCGGGAAAGAACCAATCGTGGTGGTGGGCAGCAGGGGCAACTGCAAAATCTCCGCTTGTGCCGCCAAACGCTGCGGATAGGGGGCGCGAGTCCGGTCGGCAGCCGTCACGGCCGCGGTAGCCTCACGCACCTCGGCACGTTTCACTCCCGGATGGTTGGCGCGGGAAGCCAAGATTTCGGCATTTTCCGCCAACTCAGCGGTGATGGAATCGGGATCCGCCAAGCCGCGCGCCAAGGTCTGTACCTCGGCAATCTTTTGGTCCGCAAAAGCCAACCAGGAACGCACTTGCGGGTCCAGGGACGCTTCTTTGGTCGCATCGTGAGGGACATGCTGTAGCGAAGTCGAGGTCGACACACTGAGGTTCGGAACGACCTGGTGAATTGCTTGCAAAGTCTCGAGAGCCTGACGCAAGTCGGTACGCCACACGTTGCGACCGGAAACGATGCCCGCCACCAGGGTTTTGTCGCCGAGGGCCTGTAGATCCTCGCGACTGGGTACCGGGCCGGCGACCAAATCCAGGCCGATGGCTTCCACATCGGTGGCGCTCAGCATGTTTAGCCCGTCGAGGCCCAACGATCCGTACGGGGCGTTGACAAAAATTTGGGGACGATTGGTCAATTTGCTCAGGAATTCATAGGTTTTACGAGCTGCCGCCAGCACTTCCTCGCGGGAAGTCGACCAGGTGTCACACACCAAAGCCGGCTCGTCAAACTGAACCCAAGTTACTCCGGTGGCCGCGAACTGGCTCAGGAAAACCTCGAATCCAGCCAATACTGCGTCCAGTCGTTTCAGGGGATGGAAATGAGCGGGGGCGTCCGCGCTGGCTTTCGCTCCCAACAGATAGGTAACCGGACCGGTGAGGACCGGACGCACTGCACTGCCCCCGGCCTTCACCTGTTCCAGCCACGGATTGGCTACGGCGGAAATCTGAGTGTACGGGCCGATTTCGGGGACCAGGTAGTGATAATTCGTGTCGAACCACTTAGTCATTTCCAAAGCGGGTTTATCATCAATGCCCCGGGCTAGGGTGAACTCTCCGTCCACGTCCAGGGAGCCGTCGGGGCGTACCAGGTTACCAAAACGCTGGGGTACCGCCCCTAGGGCACAAGTCAGGGTCAAAACCTGGTCGTAGAGGACAAAGTCTGCTGGATTGGCCCCCGGTTCGTTCAATCCCAAGTCTTTCAGGTGGCTGATACGGTTCGCCAACTGTTGTTTTATCTGGGTGTCGAAGGTGGCGCGGTCGATTTTTTGAGCCCAGTAGTGCTCCAGGCTTCGCTTCAGTTCGCGGTTTGCGCCAATCCGGGGGTAACCCGCTACGGTCGCGGCGGGAAAAGGCTGCTTTTCAGTCATTTTCTATAAATCCCTTCAATAGGTTCGAATGTATGTTTTTCTTTGTTAAGTTCGGTTTGGTTCGGTCTGCCGGGTTTATCGAGCAACGGGACTCAGGGAGAGATGCGGTGCATGGCGGCGTTCATCAGGCCGAGCAGGTCGTGCGAATCTTCCTGGTCCACGTGGGCAAATCCGCGAGAACGCAGGTGCTCCACCAAGTCCAAGACGGGCCGGGGTCGGTTAAACGTGTAAAAGTGAATGCCGGGTGCGCTGGCTTCGATGAGGTCGTTGACGAAATCTAGGGTGGCACCTAGGCTCTCCAAGATTCTCTCGGCAGGATCGGCGATATTAGCTAAGGTCATAATCTTTTCCGGCACCGGTACCCCGGTGAGACCCTCGAGACGCTGGAGACGGTGCACATCTGTAAACGGAATGATTCCCGGAACAATGGGTATCGTCACGCCCTGGTACGTTGCTGACTGAACCAACTCGGCATAGTCCTTTGCTTGGTAAAACACCTGAGTGATAGCAAAATCAGCGCCGGCCGCCTGCTTTTGCACCAGAGCCTGAACCGCATCCGTGCGGGTCTGAATGCTTCCCGCCGGATAGGCAGCCACCGCGATACTGACGGCGTGTTCGTCCCCGAGGTAATCAGCGGAAACCTCTCGAATCAGCTGCACAAGTTGGAACGCTCGGTCAAATTCGCCCGACTCCGGTTCTCCTGGCGCATCCTCCGGTGCCTCATCCCCGCGCAGTGCGAGGAAATCGCGCACTCCTAAGTCCATCATGTCTTGAATGATTCCCACCAGCTTGGCGCGGGTTTTCCCCACGCAGGTCAGATGAGCCAGGACAGGCCGCCCCGAACGCTTCAAAGCATGCCAAAGGACGGATTGTGAAGCATCCGGTGTTGTACCACTCGTTCCAAAAGTTACAGAGACGTAATCGGGACGAGAATCTAAAAGCCGGTCTATGCCTGCCCAGGCCTGGGAAGTCGGGCGGGCATTGCGCGGCGGATACAGCTCGTACGATACCCGCAAGTCTCGCCCTGACCCGTCCCCGCGAGGGGCAAAGCCAGCCTCACCGGGAGGCGATAGCGCGGGGCGGTGAGCCGCGTAGAGGTCTTTGATAGTCATCGGTTTTCCTAAGCGAGAGATAGTTTCATCCTGTTACGCGGCATTCGCCTGTCGTGCCGCGGCCAGACCGTGCTCAATGTCAGCCAAAATATCCTTGGGGTCTTCGGTGCCAATCGACAGCCTGACGGTACCGGGCGTGATGCCCTGCGCCAACAGTTCGGCTGTAGTTAGCTGAGCATGAGTGGTGGAAGCCGGGTGAATCGCCAAGGAACGCACATCTCCGATATTAGCGACATTTGCCAGTAATTCCAGGGAATTGATAAATGCTTTACCGGCCTGTAGGCCTCCGGCCAAATCGAAGTTCAACAGGGAACCGCACCCCTTCGGGGTATATTTTTGGGCCAGGGCATAGAACGGGGAGGAAGGTAGCGAGGACCACCGCACCGTCTCCACTAAGCCCGCGCCCACCTGAGACTCCAGGAATTCAGCGACCAGACGAGTGTTGGCAATGTGGCGTTCCATCCGCAGGCTCAACGTATCCACTCCCAGTCCGACTGTCCACACCGCGAAAGGTGAAGCCACGAAGCCCAAGTCCCGCTGGCCTTCGACACGCGCTTTCAAAATAAATGCCAGGTTCGCCCCCAATGCGCCCTGAACACCGAAATCGCGGGCATAAACAACCCCGTGATAGGAAGGGTCGGGAGTGTTGAAACCGGGGAAACGTGGGGCCGCTTTCGCCGCAGCGTAATCGAAGCGGCCGGAATCAACCACGATACCGAGCATGGCTGACCCGTGTCCGCCCAGGTACTTGGTGGCGGAATGCACTACGATATCCGCCCCGAACTCGATGGGACGGCACAGGTAAGGGGTAGGCACTGTATTGTCGACAATGAGTGGAACCCCGGCTTGGTGTGCGGTTTGGGCTAACGGTTCGAGATCCAGTACGTCGCCTTGCGGATTGGGTACCAGCTCCCCGTAGTAAGCCGCCGTGTTCGCGTCCGTGCGATCCGCCCACTGGCTAATGTCACGAGGATCGTCAACAAAACGCACTTCGATGCCGAGGCGTTCTAAAGTATGGCCCAAAAGGTTGAAAGTGCCCCCGTAAATCGAGTTTGAGGCCACCACATTTTGACCTTTCGAAGCCAAAGTCAAAATAGTTAGCGTGATGGCAGCTTGACCCGATCCGGTGGCGATCGCCCCGACCCCGCCTTCCAGCGCAGCGACCCGAGCTTCCAAAGCATCGTTGGTGGGATTACCCAGGCGGGAATAAATCGGTCCCAGCTCCTGCAAAGCAAAACGGGCAGCCGCCGATTCCACACTTGGGAAGTGAAACGCGTTCGTGGCATAAATCGGCACCGTTTGCGTGCCGGTGGTCGGATCGCCGGTGTAGCCGGCATGAATTTGCAGAGTATCGAAACCCCATTCGGGGTGGTCGACCCAGTTGGGTCCAATAGTGGTTTTAGACATCGTAGTTTCCTTTGCGTGAGTTATGGCTGTACAAACTTGTCCCAAAGATTTTGACTCTGACGGGCACGCAGGAACATGGAGATACGAATGCTCAGCACCGGACGTGGCGCTGGACGTTTAGAGGCTGACGTGCACGTCAGCGAGGCATTCGTTTAGTCATGCTGCGATTGTAGCAATCTCGCAGCCAAAAAGCGAAACCAGTATTTCAGAATGTGGGATGCAGCTGTTTTAGTCGACGGGAGCAGCCGGATTCGCCGGCGCGGGGGCATTTGGAGCAGGGGTGGTCGGCTGGCTCTTTGGGTCGACGTTAGAGAAAGAGGTCGTCGCGCCGAGCAAACCGTTGATGAACATCTGTTTAGCTTGAATACTGGGTCCGCCCTGAGATTCCGGGTAACCGGAGATGACCAGGGCATAGACGAACTCCTGGTTATTGCGCACGAATGTCCCTGCCAGAGAATTCGTAATTCCCAACGTGCCGGTTTTGCCGCGAACCACTCCCGCGGCAAAAGTGCCCTGGTAAACGTGTTCCAGAGTGCCATCCGCCCCGGCTACCGGGACATTGGCAGTAACAGAATGCAGTTCGGGATGGTCTTTACTCATTGATAACCGCACCGCACCCGCTAAAACTCGGGCAGGTATCCGGGTGTCATAAGCCAGCCCCGAGCAGCCTTTCAGCTCAGTTTCGCCCAAGTCCAAGCCCAATTCCCGTAGCGAATCCATGACCGCCGTCCCGGAGGCAGCGAAGGTCGGTTTTGCCTTACGGTGCAGCGCTACCAGCCTCCCCAGACTTTCAGCCAAAGTATTATCCGAAATCTTTAACATTTGCCGTTCCACCTGAGCGAGCGGGGCCCCTTGTGCGTAGGCAATCGGGGTCGGACCGTGACTGGTGGAAACCTCAGTAGCGATTTGCGGTAGCTCGGAGAGTGGGTCCAGGAGCTTATTCGAGGCCAAACCAGATTTTCCTACTTCGATTTTGGCTGGTCCTGCCCCGCCTAAACGATTCAATGCCTCGGCAAATGCCTGACCTACAACCTGTGCGGCATCCGGGTGATATCCATTGTCAGAGTTCGGGTCGACCAGACCGGTATTGATAGCCATGCCTTGAATGGGGCCGACCCAGCGGTTGTCTCCCTCACGCCAAAATGGAGAGGCTGTTTCAGAGCCAAACCAGGAGGTGTCCAACACTAACGTGTAGGGCTTTCCATTCAACAGGCTGCCCGTGGGGGCATTGTTCCCAGAGGCCGATGCGTTCGTGCTCGAGGCCACCGGCTTGTTGGTGGAGGAGGCCTCGTGATGCTCAGATTTCCCTGGAGTTTGGGAGGAAAGTGCCACTATCGTGTCAGTCGCGAGAGTGTCTAGGCCGGCGTAGCCTTTTATGGAACGCGGTGAGTCCGCCCCCAACCCTAGCAGCGCATCGCCGCCGCCGATTAAAAACAGCTTGCGCTTATCGTTGTCCCAGGCCACTACCGTGCGAGCTCGCGCCTCGGGGCCGAATTCGTGCAGCGCCGCCACCGCGGTGAGCAGTTTTGTCGTAGAAGCAGCAGTCAGCGCGCTTTGGGGCTCATAAGAGGCCAGTTCGACACCATCCCGGTCGCCTACCCAGAAGGAGAGTTTCGCGTTGGCGAGGCGGTAATCCGTGGCGAATTGGCGCACTAGGGTTTTATATGTATTGGCATCGAAATCGGTGGATTTGGCAAAGAGAGGAATCTCGGTAGGTTCGGGGTTGACTGCGGGGGAGTCAGGGAATGGAACCACTCGGGGGAGAGGTGGTTTGAAGGTCAAAATACCTGGCACCAAGTCCGCTCCGTCAGCACCGACGTAAGCGCCGCCGAGAATCAGGGCGCCTGCGATTATCGTTGCGTTTAGTCGTCCTTTGGCGCGCACCGACCCCCCTTGTCAAACGGTTTTCTGTTCGGAAACAACCCCATCTAGTATAGAAGATGTCGCTCTGGGGTGCGGGTGTGGCACAATGGTTTTACAGAGATGCTCGCCAAAGCAGGTGACATCGATGCAAAGCAATGCCAATCCGGAGACACCGGTGGCACAAAAGTAAGGATGCCGAAGAAAATAATGGCTGAAGATTTTTTGACGTTCAATGTGACCATTGAGATTCCAAAGGGGAATCGCAATAAGTACGAAGTCGATCACGAGACAGGTCGGATTGTTTTGGATCGAATGCTGTTCACCTCTACACGCTACCCTGATGACTACGGTTTCATTGATGACTCTTTAGGGATGGATGGAGACCCGCTCGATGCCTTGGTCCTTTTGGAAGAGCCAACATTCCCTGGCTGTGTCATCAATTGCCGGGCACTGGGGATGTTCCGCATGACTGACGAACATGGTGGCGACGATAAAGTCCTGTGTGTTCCCGCTACAGACCAACGCGCTGCGTGGCGCACCGAGCTCGAGGATGTTTCGGAGTTCCATCGCCTCGAAATTCAGCACTTCTTTGAAGTTTACAAAGACCTGGAACCTGGCAAGTCGGTGGAAGGCGCTAACTGGGTTGGTCGAATTGAAGCGGAGAAAGAAATTCACGCCTCGTGGAAGCGTTTCCGGGACAAGGAAGGCCCGAACGCGCACACCTACATTCACTTGTGAACGAATCACAATTAGACCGGTCAACAGTTAAGTTGGCCGGTCTAATGTTTTAGCTGACTTGTTTCGGGGGCGGCACTAAAGTCAGGTGACCGTGGCGTTTCCCGGAGGTGTCGGGCGTTCCGGGCGCACCATCACCCCACCCGGGCTGAGGTTCCCTTCCCAAGGGGCCGCGATAGCCTTCGGGACGCACAGTTTGACGGGGGGTGGGATTCTGCGCCGCTGCTTTCACCGCGTTGGCCAAAGCCATCAGTTCCTCATCGTTGGGCGGCGGGGGTGTAAAAGAATTCGTCAAATGGACGACCTCCCAGCCCCGTGGCGCCGTCAGTTTTTCGGCGTGTTCACGGCAAAAATCGTATGCTCCAGGATTCCGATGGGCGGAGAGTGGGCCAACGATTGCGCTGCGCTCCCGATAGTCAAAAGTCATCGTCGCCACCGCCGGATTAGGGCAGCTCGGTTTGGAACAACGGCGCGTATAAGTCACTTTCTCAGCATACTGCCGACCAGTGCCAGATGCAGTCAGGCTCGCTTGTCAACGCCGATTCCGGGCCGGGAGAGAGTGGGGATTGAGGGCTTGACGGGTGTTCGCGGCGATTTGTACGGGACATCCTCGACCCGAGCGCCGCCGCGGGATAAGCTAAGAGCAATGAGTGAAAAAACTGGAACCAACCGGGTTCGTGTCTTGGATTTGGGCGGCGAGATTCGCTGGGATGTCAGCAGCGGGCCGCGGCTGCGGCGTGCCTATGTCTGCCGCGATCGACATGGCCGGGGCAATCGCGGAGTCTTGGTTCCAGCGATGCTGCCGCGTTACCGAACCCGTCGAGAAACCTTTGATGAACTGGTTATTCAGGAAGTTCGCTCCCTGGTGGCGGCTTGCCCAGAACTAGCTGCTATCCAATACGGGGTGGAGGACGTTCCGCCTTCAGACCCGGCACCTTGGGAGAGCGAGTCAGTGGTCTTGGGCAGAGGTTTCGGCGCTGACCCAGGCAAAAGTTTGCCCGCCCAGGTAGTGGTGTATCGCCGTCCCCTAGAGCAGCGTGCTCGCTCCACGGATGATCTGCGTTCCCTCATCCACGGAGTGGTGCTGGAGGAATCTTCCCAGCTCATCGGCAAACATCCCGAAGATATCGACCCGTACTGGTAAACCGCGTCTCAAATCTGCCCGCGGCGTTTTAACGAAATGTAGGCATCAGCCAAGTTGGGAGGCAGCTTTTCAGGGGTGGCGTTCAACAAATGTCCCCCCAACAGGGGCAACAGATTCCCCGCTTCCTCGTGTTCATTCAACTCCGCCATCGCCGCTGCCGCCAGGAAAGCGTCCGCGGGATTGAACCGACTCAGCGACTGCTTGGCATCATTGAGATTCCATTGGCCAGGCAGTTGAGCCAAACGGGTCAACTCGGGATCCAAAGAGTTCGCCACCAGCACGTGATGTCGGGAGGACAGCGCTTCTACCATCGGCATCAAGCCGGACCGTTCCGCCCCGCCTTCCAAACCTGTCAAAATCACAACCAGAGAACGTTGCCGCAATCCGGAGAGCAAAGTGTGACTCAGCCCTGACCAGTTCGCTTCGGTCAATGAAACCTGCAAATCGGCCAAGGCCTGCGCCATCTCGGTGATGAGTCCGACACCTCGATCCGGTTGAATATGGAAACGAATCTGATTGTCGAACGCGATAAGGTGTACCCGATCCCCGGCGCTGCCAGCCAATGCTCCGAGCAGCAGGGCCGCCTCCATAGAGGCATCCAGTCGGGGGAATTTATCAAGCCGCACCGCGGCGCTGCGGGAGGAATCCAAGCAGATGATGACGTTGCGGTCGCGCTCGGGGCGCCAAGTCTTTACCACCGGGGTGCGCAACCTTGCGGAAGAGTGCCACTCGATATCGCGCACGTCGTCGCCGGGGACGTATTCCCGCAGGGAATCGAACTCCGAGCCCTGCCCGCGTTGCATGACCAGGGAGTTGCCCTCCAAACGACGTAACGTTTTCAGGCGCGAGGGCAGATACTTGGCGCTGCGAAACTCCGGCAGCACTTTCACTTCCTGCACGATGGGGGCAGAAAACTGGCGGGCGCCCAGCCCCAGAGGTCCATAAGAGCGCACGGTAACGGCATCGCTACGCAGAGTGCCTTTGCGTTGCGGGGTAAAACTGGCCTGCAAAGTGGTCGAGCTTTGCGCGTCCAGTGTCAGACGCTGCTGGCGTGGCAGGGCTTGGAGCGAAGGTGGCCACGCGTCGCGTATCTGAGCGCGGAATTTACGTTTGGTGGGATTTTTCACGCTCACGGTGTAGGGCGTTTCGGTGCGTTGACGCAGTGTGTGGGGCAGGGAGCGCGTTATCGCGAGGTGGCGGGGACTGGGCGCGGCGATGACGTCAAACAGCCACACCAGCAGGCACACCAGCAGCCAGAAAAAGGCGCCAGAGTTCCAGTGAGTCAGCAGCACCAGTGGAATACCCAGCGCAATCAAGAACGCCAGGCGTTTGGAAACTGCCATTTCGCCTCCCCTATATAACTCTTCGACGGTGGAAACCGGGTTCTGCCGCGTTTAGCGCGGTACCGGAGTGGTAGCCAGGACACTGTCCAGGACGGTCTTGGCGTTGACGCCTTCCATTTCGGCTTCGGGACGCAGCCGGAGACGGTGGCGGAATGTGGGCAGGACCAGGGACTTGACATCGTCTGGAGTGACGTAGTCGCGTCCGGACAGCCATGCCCAAGCCCGGGAAGTCGACAGCAGGGCCGTCGCGCCACGGGGCGACACTCCCAATTCCACCTGCGGTAAAGCGCGAGTGGCTCGCACAAGGTCAACGATGTAGCCCAACACCTCACTACTGGCCTTGACTTCCTTGACGGCCTGGCGAGCCGCCGCGATGTCTGACGCGTTGGCAGCCACGTTCACTCCCGCGGCATCGAGGTCGTGAGTGTCGAAGCCACTCAAATGCAGCTGCAAAACCTCCAACTCCGTTTCCCGTGTCGGGAGAGGCACGTCTAGTTTCAGCAAAAAACGGTCCAGCTGAGCTTCGGGCAGGGGATAGGTGCCTTCGTATTCCACCGGGTTCTGGGTTGCGATGACCGTAAACGGTTCCGGCAAAGCGCGGCTCACCCCATCGGTAGTGACTTGGTGTTCCTCCATGGCTTCCAGCAAGGCAGCTTGAGTTTTCGGAGGGGTGCGGTTAATTTCATCCGCCAGCAGTAAGTTTGTGAAAACGGGACCTTCTCGGAAGGTAAACGAAGACTCTTGAGCATTAAAAATCAGCGAACCGGTCAAGTCGCCGGGCATCAAATCCGGGGTGAACTGTACCCGCTTGTGGCTCAGGTCCAGCGACTTTGCCAAAGTCCGCACCAGCAGGGTCTTGGCGACTCCGGGAACGCCTTCCAGGAGCACGTGCCCTTCCGCCAACAACGCGATTACCAGCCCGGTTACCACCGCATCTTGGCCTTTCACCACCTTGTTGATTTCGGTACGCAACGCGATGAGCTTGCGCAAAGTCGGATCTTGCATATCCATTTAGCTTTCCTTTCGCGGATTTGTTTTGGTCAGAAGGTATAAGTCGTGCAATAGGTTTCCCAACCCGCGAGCGGTGGCGGGCACTTCACCGTAGAGGAGGTCATAGACCTGAGATTCGCCAACCCCGGTGTATCGGGACACTTCTCGCACCATGACAGTTGGGGTAGTTGGGGTCGGAATATGTAAAGCGGCGCCTAAACGTCGAGCCGTGTATTCCCGAGCTTTGTGGGCGGCTACCGAGACGGCCCCGGATTTTTCGTAGAGGCGCCCGCGACCGTAAACTGCCTCGGCGCCATGCACCACGACCGGTAACTCTTCGGGAACCACGCGACCCAAGCGACGCCCTTGTGCCAACGTAAACACGAAAGCTGCCACGAATAAATACACTAGGGCAATGAGGAAGAAATCGGGCAACAGAGGCTGAGCCTCACCGTTTTCGTCAAAACCCTGCTGGAATGTGGTGCCGTTGACCCAACCGACCCGGGGGCTGGAACTCAACAGATTCAACAGCAAAGCGGCGTTGCCGGCCTCGGTGATAGTGTCGTTGCGCGCCAGGCTGTCCTCGGAAAGCAAGGCTAAGCGGAAGCCTTCGGGACGTTTGAACGACACGTACGCGAAAGCGTTATCCTGAATCGGAAAACACGCGGCTTCGGGCTGCCGCAAAGGGCGGAGCGAACCACGAGTAGAAGAAATCGTTCGGGCTGCTTTCGCACCAGGGAAATCGCACTGAGCGCTGATTTCCTTGGGAGAACCCGTTGGCGCGGATTCCACATAGGGGTCGAAACGTTTCCCTTGCGCCATAGTCCCTATAACCAAAAGGTTTGTGGGGGTGTGCAGGATTTTTCGCAGGGTAGCATCGTCGATTTCATTGGTATTGGTGATGACAACAGTGTCCTTGGAACTATAGGACTCCAGGTCACGTACGGAATACGCCTCACCGACCAGCACGCCCTCGTGGCGAAGCACTTCGGCCAGAGCCATCGCCCCGCTGCTTTTTGGGTTGCGGATAGAAAGACTGATTTCGTCGGTGGGGGTACGCAGCACGGCGCTGAGGAAAGAAAAAACTGCCAGCAACACCAGACCGCCGATGACCCAGCGGCCCCGAAGAATTGCTTCCGAGATGCGCGGCGTGGCTGTAGGTGGAGTCGTACTGCTCACTGGAGCGCACCTCCCGCCTGTACCAGCGCGTCCCGTGGTGAATCTGTGGGGTTAACGCGGGTACGGGAGTGCGAAACGAAAGAATCCAGGCGGGAATCCAGGGCAATCAATCTTTGCACCTGGGTGTTGTCCGACTGCCGTCGCCCATACCGCAGTGCGTTAAACACGCCGGCCGCCCAAGCTAATTCCTCTGATTCTGAAGGAATCACGCGGCTCAAGGCAGCACTGCCTTCCCCGGCGGTGAGTCCGGGGGTGATTACCAACAGTTCGTTGGCTTCACAAAGACGCAGCAGATGGCGAAATTGTTCCAAGAAAGCCGTGGAGTAGTCCCCGCGGGAGAGGGCATTTTTGGCTGCCGCCAGATATTGCACCGCGCTGCGGTTATCCTCGAAAACCGCAGCATCATCAGTGAGGGTCGGCTTGACCTGTTCTCGGAACTTCCAGTTACCCGAAAACAAAATCATGATGATGATGACCAGCATAGCTACGACTAAGGCGGCAATGAGCCACAGCCAAGAAGGCAAGACGGGATTGACGTTTGCGGACGAAAAATTCTCGGCAAACCACTCCACGATTTTTTTCAGCAGGGAGGGGCGTTCCTGGTAAATCGGTTTGGACAGTTCCTCTTCGAGCGTCTCGCGCCCGTCCCGGTCCGACACGTCAGAGAACACTAGGCAGCGCAAATCAACGTGATAGAGCCGTAAGCCCTCCAATTGCGTCGAAATGTTCAGCATACCTACCCGAGAATCCCTTCTGTGGTACCGTTCGTCAGCCCTGCTGGACCGCCTGGAGCAGACTTACCGCCAGACCTTCACGGCGCATCCGCGTATCGATATAGAGCAGGCCTAAAACTGCCCCGTAGAACGGCATGGTCAGTCCGGTAATGATGGTGCCTAAAAAGGCGGAGATAGTCATTACTATCGTTACATTCTGGTTTATCAGTAGCACTGCGGAGAGAATCAAGCCAATCACTGTGTTCAATCCGTTGGCCAGGAACGAGACTATGAGGGAAGTTAGTAAGACGACGCCAAAAATCTTCCAGAAGCTGCCTTTGGTCAGCGTCCAGGAGCGTTTCAAAGCGGGGACGATGCCGATATCTTCCATGATGGCAGTGGGGATAGCAAAAACAAGTTTTACGTAGATCCAGGTGGAAAATACGGCAACGGCAATGAGGGTGAGGAAAGTAAGACCCAACAAGCCCAGAGAGGCCCCAAAATCTTTGATGTTAATCAGGAAAAACCCGCCCAGCGGAAGCAGGCCCAGCCCTAGCAACAGGGCTGACCCTAAGATGAGCAACAAAGAATAGCCGATGATACCCCAGAGGTGGCTTTTCAAAGTCTGCCACGCATCAGCCACCGAGGGACGGCGACCTAAAACCAAAGGTCCCAATCCGGCCACGCAAACCCCCAAGGTCATAAAGACTACAAACAGTTGGAGCAGACCGGCGATGACACTCATGAGTATCGTTGATTCGGTAAACTCCAAAAAACTATCCATCGTGGCTTCTGTGCCGTCAAAATTGAAGTCGTTAGCCAGATAGGAGTTGAGATCGGGAGCGAGGAAATAAAGCAGCACTCCCATTAACCCGCCAAGTCCTGCCCAGAGTGCCAAAACCAGACCGAACATAACAGAGGGAGCTTGGCGGATTGCAGAGAATGCTCCGTTGTAAATATCCCCAAGTTTCAGCGGGCGCAGCGGAATAATTCCGGGCTGGACCTGCTGATAGTTCAAACCATAAGGGTCGAATCCGGTACTGTTTGCCGTGTATGTGCCGTTGAAACTGTTTGTACCGCTCGTTCCAAAGTTGGGGGCGGAGGCTTGCGGGGCAGCCGCGGCGGGGTATCCGGACGGAAGAGGATTCGGGAGGGACTCCGGCTTACCGGTGCTGTCCTCCGGGGTCAGTGTCCACGAGCCCGTGTTGAAACTGCCTGGGGCGGGCGTGGGAGGAGGCGTAAATGAAGGTTCCGGCGGCACCGGGCTGCTCTGACCCGGCGTCTGGGGAACATTACCACGGCTGTTCTCCGGGGGGGTACTCTGATTGAGGTAAGAGTTGTCGCTCATAATGCCTTTCCAATAACTGGTTCACTTAATATTGCCACGACACCGCACAGATGCGCTCGTTTAAACCGAAAAACTCTATAGCAATGCCAAGCTCCTCTGCGGGTCTTCCCGCAAATTGTGAAATCGTGACAAAATAGGAATATGAGTGCAAAAATCCTGGTAGTAGATGATGACCAAGCCCTAAGCGAGATGATTGGCATTATTCTGGAATCATCCGCCTATGAACCAAGTTTTTGTGCCGACGGCGCAAAAGCCGTGGATAAGTTCCGGGAAGTTGAACCAGACTTGCTGCTGCTCGACCTGATGCTGCCAGGAATGGATGGTATCGAGATTTGCCGTAGAATCCGTGAATTCTCAAATGTGCCCATCATCATGTTGACTGCAAAATCCGACACCACTGATGTGGTCGCGGGGTTGGAAGCCGGTGCTGACGACTACATTCCTAAGCCTTTCAAGCCCAAAGAACTGCTGGCGCGAGTCGCCGCTCGGTTGCGCAACCTAGAAGCGGCCGAACATGACATTCTGAAAGCTGCGGGGGTGGAAATTAATCTGGCATCTCACGAGGTGAGCCGGGACGGAAAGCCTTTAAACCTCACCCCGCTAGAGTATGACCTCCTGGTTGCCCTTGCCACAAAGCCCGGGCGGGTGTTTTCCCGCGAAGAATTGCTGGAGCAGGTCTGGGGGCTGCGTCACGCTTCCGACACTCGTCTGGTCAACGTGCATGTCCAGCGGTTGCGCGCCAAGGTAGAGCTTGACCCGGATAATCCTACTGTGGTTCTCACAGTCCGTGGGGTGGGCTATCGAATCGGGACTGAACCTCAGTGAGTTCCTCGCAATACACGGTGTTTCGCCGGACTCGCCGGCAGCGAAGAATCTCGCAATTCTTCGGTAGCGCCACCCGCTATTTAGTTGGCGTCACGCAAGCTACCTGGGTTCCGAAACGGCTTCGGCGTTCGTTGGCTCTGCGGATGGCTAGTATCATGCTGGTCGCAACGTTTGTGATTCTGTTCGCGGTAGGGATTTATGCTTCCACAGCCATCAAAAACGGCATCTTTCAAGAGCGGCTGAATCAGGTGTTGGAGGAGGCTGCCACCCAAGCGAGGACGGCACAAAATCGTTTCGACCAGGCTCCGGCCTCGACCGTGGAACAGGTACAGTCCCTCGCTCAGGACGTAGTCACCTCAATCTCCACTCTCACTTCCGGTTCTAGCGCCCCCGCCGTGCTGATTTTGCGCAACCCCAGCGAAACCTCCTCCTTTGTCATTAACGAAATCGCTACCCAAAACATGCGGGAAGTCATTACTTCCCAACTGCGTGAGGCGGTACAGCAAAAGACCGGCCAGCATTGGCAGTCTATTGAGATTACGGACGCACAAGGCAAGCGGCATCCCGGTATTGCGGTAGGGACTGCTGTGAGCCTGCCCTTAGCGGGGGCTCACGAACTTTACCTGGTGTACTCCCTGGCTGACGAACAGGCGGCAATCAACCTGGTGATGGGGGTTTTAGGCGGCGGCGGCCTCGCTGTGCTGGTGCTGGTGGCGGGCATGACCTGGGTAGTGGTCTATTCCGTGCTGGTGCCGGTGCGCCGCACGGTGCGCACAGCAGAACGTTTAGCGGCTGGGGATTTGAACGCACGTGTACTCTCACAAGGCCAGGATGAAACCGCGCAACTGGCTGATTCCTTCAATAAAATGGCTGATTCCTTGCAGTCCAAGATTGATACTTTGGGTCAGATGTCCCGGCTGCAGCAGCGTTTTGTCTCCGATGTGTCCCATGAGCTGCGCACTCCGCTGACCACGATGCGGATTGCCGATGATGTCATCTATGATGCCCGCGAAGAACTCGACCCTGCCGCGCTGCGAAGCGCGGAACTGCTGCATGACCAGATCGATCGATTCGATGCCATGCTGGCGGATTTGCTTGAAATTTCGCGTATTGACTCCGGATCCGCCCGGCTTGATTTTGAGATGGTGAACCTGAACAAACTCGTTGAGCAAGTTGTGGAGGATAACGTCACTTTGGCTGAACAGGTGGGTTGCCGGGTCATTTTTAACCCGCCGAAGTACCCTTGCGCAGCCGAGCTTGATACCCGCCGAGTGACCCGTATCGTGCGGAATTTGCTGGTCAACGCCATTGAGCACTCCGAAGGAAATCCCGTAGTAATTACTACCGATTCCAGCGAAACTGCCGTGGCTCTGCGGGTTTCTGATCATGGGGTGGGGATGTCCCCGGAGGTGACCAGTCGAGTGTTTGACCGCTTCTATCGTGCTGACCCGGCACGAGCGCGGACCACGGGCGGTACCGGGTTGGGCTTGGCCATCTCTCTAGAGGATGCACGCCTGTCCGGGGGCACTCTGCAGGCATGGGGCAAAACCGGCTATGGCTCGTCTTTCTTGCTGACCCTGCCACGGCGTCACGATATGGAGATTGGCCCTTCGCCTCTGGATATTACTGACTATGTGGAACCTACCTTGGATAGTTACGTTCCTCCTCAGCCTGCGCCGGAAAAAGCAATAACACCAGCGAACGTGTCGGACGCTCCGGGGAAAAATGGGGAGGCGTAGCCATGTTAAACAAACATCGAACTCGGTGGTGGGGCGCTGTCCTCGGGGGCATTTCTGCCCTCAGCCTGGTCGGTTGTGCTGCCTTGCCAACTGCCGGTCCCGTCAATGATTCCGAAGTACGAGTCGGCATGAATCAGCCGCTGTTAGGCTTGAGTGCCCCCGGGCCCGTCCCGAACGCGACCGTGGAACAAATTGTGACCGGTTTTATTCGTGCCTGTTCGGCGGGATATTCCGATGACTTCACCGTGGCACGTTCCTTCCTCGCTCCCAAAGCGGCGATAGACTGGCGCCCCGATGTCCAAGTCGAAATTTTCGATACGGATTCCGCGCTGGAGACTCGTCAACTGGGAGATGGTTCTGTTGAAGTGACCGCTCGTGCGCTCGGAAGCGTCGACGAGCATGGAAACTATACCGTGGCAGGTCCCTCCGAGAGGGTTCGTACCGTGTTTTCTCTGGTGAAACCCGCCGACAATCAGTGGCGTATCGCCGCTTTGGAGGACGGAGTGATGCTTTCCCAATCGGCTTTCAGCTCGATTTACGCTTCGGCTCCCGTGTACTTCCTCACCAACGATGCGGGAGCTTTGGTCCCGGATCTGCGCTGGTATCCGCGTCGACGGCTGCCTACCTACCTGGTTAATGCGCTCTTGGCAGGGCCGCAAGCCGGCTTTAAAGGGGCGGTTCGCTCTGCTTTCCCCGCCGGTAGCACTTTGGCAGGAGGAGCGGTAGATGTTTTTGACGGTGTCGCTAACGTGTCTTTAAATATCCCGGATCCTTTCAGTGATCCCACCACGATTAACTTGGCGTATTGGCAGATAGAATCGACACTGCGCGATGTTTCGGGAATCTCCACCGTCAGTTTGAGCATCGGTAAAGTGCCTTTGGAGAACACGAATCCAATCACGCAAAGTACTACGCCGCAATTCCCCATTATGGTCAAAGACGGCAACGTGGTGCGTCTGAACTCCGGAGCCACCGAGGTCCTGGTGCCCGCCGGGGTGGTGGCTTCCGGTGTTATCACGAATCCGGCTATTTCTACCGCTGGCAACGAAATCGTTTTTACAGATTCCAGTTATCGCCGGCTTTATGTGTGGGGGCACGGTGCGGTGACGCAGCTGTATAACGGTCGAGAGCTGTTGGCTGCTTCCATCGATAGAAACGGTTGGATTTGGACTCTGGATACAGCTAATCCACGCCAAGTTATTGCGTTGCGTCCCGATGGAACCAGGGCGAATTTGGAAGTGCCGTGGGAGACCGGAGACCCGGTCCATGCTTTTACCGTTAGCCCGGACGGAACACGGGTTGCCTTCGTACGCCACGTAGGTCAGGCAGACATTGTGAGTGTCGCGGTCGTCATTCGGGACGGCTCGGGCACTCCGAAATCTTTTTCCGCTCCGGTGACGTTGCAGGCTGGGAACGAGGTTGTTCCCGCAATTGCATGGCTGCAAGGAGATTCCCTGGTGTTGCTGACCGGTTCCGGAGATAACACTACCGTTCGGATTGCTCCGCTTTTTGGACCGGTATCAACTTTGCCGGGGGTTAAGAACGCCGTAGATTTGGCTGCCGGCGAGGAAGAAAACCAGATTTATCTGATTACTACGGGCGGCGATTTATACAAGCGTTCCGGTAGGAACTGGCAGCAAGTCCTCAACGGGGTTGCCGATCCCAGTTACCCCGGATAGCCAGATAAGGAACGCGCTATGGTGGTTTTCTCGGGTTTCTGGGACGCGGCAGGGGAACTGGGAAAGGTATTGCTGCCCACGGAATGCGTTGGCTGCGGGGCTTGGGATGAAGAAATCTGTGACACCTGTCTGGCACAGATGCTGGGACGACCGTTCCCGTTGGAAATCAGCGAGGACGAAGATAATGTAACAGGCGTTCCAGTATTTGCTATCGCCAAATATGACGGCCCGATGCGGCGCGTAGTTTTGACGGGTAAGCATGATAAACGGCGGGATCTACGCCGGTATTTCACCGCGGCGGGCCAATCGGCAGTGCAGGGCTTAGTGTCAGAAGGCCTGCTGGCTAGGGACAAATCTGGAACGGACGGTACAATCCGGGAGGAGGTGTTCGTAGTTCCAGCCCCTTCCACCCATCCCCGTGATCCTTCTGAAGTCGCCGCCGCATTCGCTCAGGGCGCGGCGCGGGGATTGGTGCGAGCGGGACTGTGTCGTCAGGCGTCAGTGCTAGAAATCCTGGAACTCGCGGCAGGCTCCACGACTCAAGCTGGCCTGGGGTGGGAATCTCGCAACTTGAATCGGCACGGCAAAATGCAGGTTCGTGGCAGTACAACAGTGGCAAAACGCGAACTTGCCGGCAAGAGCCTGCTGATAATCGATGATGTCAGTGCCACCGGGGCGACTTTGAGAGAAATGATTCGCGTTTTGTCCGGTTTAGACGCAGCTGTCCTCGCGGGGCTGGTTTTCGCTTCATCACGGCGCGAAATGCCAGTATCGTCCCCGGAGAATTCCGAAAAGTAAGTGGAAGTCCTGCACGGCTTTGCGGTGTGCTCTAAAATATAAAGCACATGCAAAAATCGCAGGTGACACACCGGAGTGCACCTGCGTGAGAAAGAGGTGAGAACCGAACACTCCGTCCCAGCAAATGATAGTTGGAACCCAATTCCTACCCTAAGGAGGCCCTCATGGAAATCACCGTGAAAGCACGTAATGCTGAAATCCACCCGAATTTTCGGGAATACATCGAGGAGAAAATGGCCAAAGTGGAGCAGCTGGCTCCCCGTACGCAACGTGTCGATGTGGAACTGACGCATGAAAAGAATCCGCGACAAGCTGATACTGCGGAACGTATCGAACTGACTGTTCTCGGCAAAGGGCCGGTGGTGCGGGCGGAGGCGTCTTCGTCAGACCGCTACGCCGCTGTGGATATTGCCGCCGGAAAACTTTTTGAGCGTTTGCGTCGAGCTCGGGATCGGGCTAAGGACCACCGCAAATACGAGATTCCACCGGACGTGGAATTGGATGTGCAGATTCCGGAAACGGCTGAGGCTCCCGTCGCCAAGCCGCCCTTGAAACTGGGTGAGTCTCGTGAGGAGCAGTTGGGTGATTCTCCCGTCATTGTGCGTGAAAAACTGCACGAAAGCCGGGCCATGAGTGTTGAGGATGCCCTGGATGAGATGGAATTGGTGGGCCACCCGTTCTACCTGTTCATTGACTCAGAGACCGCGCAGCCGGCGGTGGTTTACCACCGGAAAGGCTGGACCTATGGCGTGATTCGCCTAGACGCAACCTGCAAGCTGAACGACTAAGTTTGAGGCCAGACCCTGGGACGCAGTCCCAGGGTCCCTCTTTATTTATCTTCGGTGGGTCAAAAAGCAACTGCCCCCAAGAACCTGAGCTTCGCGCCTCGCTTTCGCGAAGCTAGGCGCTTTCAACTAAAATGGTCGAGGCTGAGTCATCACGGTCGGGCCGAAACCCTGACAATCGTAGATAAAAGGCTGTTGACCTCAATGGATAGCCCCGTAAGGCCATCCCATAGACCTGAAAAGGAAGGCAAAACGTGTCCTTACTTGATAAGTTCATGCGCATCGGTGAAGGTAAAGTCCTCAAGAAGCTGGTGAAAGTGGCTGATGCGGTGGACCTGCTTGAAGACGAATACCGCGAGCTGAGCGATAGCGAACTGAAAGCGAAGACTGACGAGTTCAAGCAGCGCCTGGAAGAGGGCGAGAAACTCGATGACCTCATGATTGAGGCTTTCGCAACTGTTCGTGAAGCCTCCGATCGGGTGCTCGGGCTGCGACACTTCCGGGAACAGATTATGGGCGGGGCGGCCTTGCACTGGGGCAACATTGCCGAAATGAAGACCGGTGAAGGCAAGACTCTGGTTGCCACGCTGCCGTGTTACCTGCGGGCGCTGAGCGGCAAAGGCGTACACGTCGTCACCGTGAACGACTACCTGGCGTCTTACCAGGGCGAATTGATGGGACGCGTATACCGTTACTTGGGTCTGAGCACCGGCATCATCATGGCTCAGATGGATCCCGAGGAACGCCGCAAACAGTACAACTGCGACATCACCTACGGCACCAACAACGAGTTCGGTTTCGATTACCTGCGCGACAATATGGCGCAACGAGTCGAAGATCTGGTGCAGCGGGAACACAACTACATCATCGTCGATGAGGTGGACTCCATCCTCATTGACGAAGCCCGTACCCCCCTGATTATCTCCGGTCCCGCCCAGGGCGATGTCAACCACTGGTACACGGACTTCGCCAAGATTGTCCAGGATTTGCATCCTGGCGAAGACTACGAGGTGGACCAAAAGAAACGTACCGTGGGGGTCTTGGAACCCGGCATTGACAAAGTTGAGGACTACCTGGGTATCGACAATCTCTATGAGGTCGCCAACACGCCCCTGATTGGGTTTTTGAATAACGCCATTAAGGCTAAAGAGCTGTTTAAGCTGGATAAAGACTATATTGTCACCCCGGAAGGGGAAGTGCTGATTGTTGATGAGCACACTGGGCGTGTCCTGCCCGGAAGGCGCTACAACGAAGGGATGCACCAGGCGATTGAAGCTAAAGAAGGCGTAGAGATTAAGGCTGAAAACCAGACTTTGGCCACGATTACTCTGCAGAACTACGTGCGTCTCTATCCGAAAGGCTCGCGTGCTGGCATGACCGGTACCGCTGAGACCGAGGCAGCCGAATTTAACGATGTTTACAAGATGGGCGTAGTGCCGATTCCCACGCACAAACCCATGATTCGCGAGGACAAAGACGACGTGGTGTACAAAACCGCCGAAGCGAAATTCAACGCGGTCGTTGAGGACATCGAAGAAAACTATCACCGCGGCCAGCCTGTCCTGGTCGGCACCACCTCGGTGGAGAAATCCGAATATCTCTCGCACTTGCTGAATCAGCGGAAGATTCCCCATCAGGTGTTGAACGCGAAACAGCACGAACGTGAAGCTGCAGTCGTGGCGATGGCTGGCCGAAAGGGCCAGGTCACGGTAGCGACCAACATGGCCGGGCGCGGTACCGATATTATGCTGGGCGGCAACGCCGAATTCTTGGCGGTACAGGATTTGAAAGACCGCGGGCTCGATCCGGAGGAAAATTCTGAAGAATATGAGGCCGCTTGGCCCCAAGCCTTGAAGGATGCCAAAGCCAAGGTGGCTCAGGAACACGACGAGGTTGTGGAACTTGGTGGACTCTACGTCTTGGGCACGGAACGCCACGAATCGCGCCGTATCGACAACCAGCTGCGCGGCCGTGCGGGACGTCAAGGAGACCCCGGTCGCTCCCGCTTCTACCTGTCGATGGAAGACGAGCTGATGCGTTTTGCCAACCAAGGCTGGCTCGGCAACGTGATGCGTTCGAGTCTGCCCGAGGACATTCCCATGGAGTTTAAGATGGTTTCCGGAGCGATTCGTTCGGCGCAAACCCAGGTGGAGGGTCGTAACGCGGAAATTCGTAAGAATGTTTTGAAGTACGACGATGTGATGACTGAGCAGCGCGAAACTGTCTACGGGGAACGGGGACGAGTGTTGCGTGGGGAGGACCTCTCGGCCACGGTTGACTCCTTCATCGAGGGTACAATTGCGGATGCGGTTGCGCAGGCCACGGACCTTCCCGATACCAGCGAATGGGATCTAAAGACCTTGTGGGCGGGGCTAAAGAATCTCTACCCGGTGTCGCTTTCAGTGGAGGATTTGGAAAACGCGGTGGGCGGTAAATCGGCTTTGACCACGGATTTCATCACCGAACAGTTGGTCGATGACGCCAAGTTGCAGTATGAGCTAGCTGGTAAGTCTTTGGCGGACAATCCCATTGCGCAAGCCCAGCTGGGCGATGAACCGATGAAGGAGTTGGAACGGCGAGTTCTGCTCTCGGTGGTGGATCGACTGTGGCGTGAGCATCTGTACGAAATGGATTACCTGAAGGAAGGCATCGGGCTGCGGGCGATGGGCCAGCGCAACCCCCTGGTGGAATATAAGACTGAGGGCTACCTCATGTTCAGCGCCATGATGGGACGTATTAAGGAAGAGACTGTCCAGAATGTATTTGGGTACGTCAAGGCCTTTGTCGATGCCCTGGAGCGCGCTGAAGCCGCAGCTCAGGAAGCCGGGGAGGCTGGCGAAGGCCAGGCGGAAGCAACGGAAGAGCCGACGCCGGACAGTAAAGCCCCTCTCTCTAAGAGCGCGGCAAAAAAGAAAGCCCGTAACTTTAAGAAATCCGGGCGCAGAGCCGGTCTGAAATCGGTATCCGCGAATCGCACGGTTATGGGCGATACCGGACATCAGGCTATGAACTCACAAATCTCTTATTCCAGCGATGGCTCCACTGAACAAGCCCCGCAGGGCAACAGGGCGCAGCGTCGTGCGGCAAAACGGCGGGGCTGAGTCTCGCAGTTTAGCCCAGGCGAATCGCGGCAATCATCCATTGATCGCCATGATTTTCTAAGGTTAGCGCGGCGGCGCGAGTCCGCTGGCCGTCGTTGAGCACGACAACCGCTTCGTGAGTGGTCGCGGAGGTAGCCCGGCTGTGGGCACTGAGCACCCTCACTGGTGACACCCGGCGTGTCTTGCCTCCGATGAGTCCCGGCTGTGGCTTTTGTTTGGAGCCAATAGCGTTTCGGCGCTGTTCGAGGTAGCGATAAGCCTGCGGCGAGGCCCAGCGGGTCATTTGGGACAAAGGGCGCATGCCCTCGATGATTTCTAGCCCGCACCGAGCCATCTGAGCGGCCCAAACTCGAGGGGAATGTTGGACATCCTCGATGAAAGATTTCCCTTGGGACCTTACGGGGGCTGGGTCCGTCCCGGTGCGTCCGGATTTCTCCGTTCGGTGCTGCGGATCTATCGATTGCCATGTCTGGCCCCTTTGGGCATAAGTCGCCTTGACCAAACTCCGCAAGGACGGCTTGGCTACCTGACGGCGTTTCAAAGCAGGACCGACTACTGGCTGGAGTCGCTGGTTCGTCACGAGTGTGGCGGCGTGCTTCAGGTCTTTTTGGCCAGTCTCATGATGCTTGACTTCCTGCTGGAATCCCCGTTCGGTCTCCATCAGTAGATTTTCGGTAACTTCGGTGGCCATCGGCTGCGAGCTCACGTCAGAGGGGAGGGATATTGAGGGCACAGGCGTGGGGGCGGCGCTGAGTGCAAGGCGAGTCGCCTCGACAGAGTCATTGGTTTCGGCAGTATTGGGTTCAAGAAGCACGGTTTCCATAGTATTTCCCTTTGTTAGCAAGTTTTATTTAGTTATTGCGCGTTTGATAGCGTTTGATTCCTTATCCTAAGATTTTTTTCGTTTCTTTGTCAATATTAGGCTTTTTAAGGCTGTTTACAAGATATTTGGTAGCCAGTAATATGTTTTGCTTCTCCTGCTGCGGCAGGTGAGCTAGACTACAGTACGTGGAGCATGATGATTATCTTGACGATCTCTCGGCCGATTTCACGGCGAAGCTGCGCGCACAGCGGCAAGCCGAAGCGACTGAGTTGTCGGCGGCGGATGCAGCGGAGGTGACTCTCTCCGGTCGGTTATTGGCCAGTAAGGGCACTGCGGTCGAGATTCGGCTCATCAACGGGGAATCGCTGCGTGGTGAAGTCGCTGATGCTGCAGCGAGTTGGCTGATACTGCGCTTGCTGCGTATGGATATCTTCATAAGGTACTCGGCCATCGAAGTCGTTTCCGGCCTGGGGACTGCACCGCAATGGCCCACTTTGGTTGAAGCGAGAATTCCAGGCACAGTGAAGCTACGTGAGTTCGCCGCCACCCGCCGCGAAGTTCAATTCACCACTCAAAACCAGACTTTGAAAGGCTACATTGAGAGAGTTGGTGCGGACTTTGTGGATATTGTCGATCACGGTCGCCATGAAGCCATTGCACTGTCTGGATTGCTCTATGTTTCTTGTCCACGTTGAGGAGCGCTACTGGGAATAAAAAGCGTCAACCCCCGCTAGGTGTGTAACCAGGAGCGGTTAATCAAGCGGGGGCTGCGAAAGAAGGGGCTAGTCCACCAAGGCTGTACCGGAAGCGATTTTTTCCTCACTTTGAGCGTATTGTCCCTTGATGTATTCCTCCATTGCGGATTCCTCGATGCGCCAGAGGCCGCGCCCGCCAATCTGGATAGCTTTGAGCTCTCCGTTATTGATGAGGTTACGCACTGCGCCGTGAGAAACCTTCAGCATGTCAGCAACATCAGCAATAGTGTAAAAATTATATCCCATGAGTTTATGGTACATCAAATGACACAAAACCACAACAAAAACGTTCCTATGCTTCGATAATTTAATGATATAAAGCCTTAAGGAGATTTCAGGGAGGCCTGTATGCCCATTGGTTCGGAAATATCAAGCAAATCTCGGTACTTGAATCGGCGTACCGCACTGGGAATCGGCCTGATGGTACTGGCTGTAATCCTGGTCATAGTGACGGTGCGGTTGGCCAGCCACCTGGAAGGTTACTTGGTGGCAAAAACAACCCTCGTTGCGGGACATACCGTGCAATCCAGTGATGTTGAAGTTATTTCGGCAAACCCGGGGCGGGCAGCGGGACTGTACCTGCGTGAAGGCGAGCTAAAGGAAGGCAGCGTGGTCGTGCAAACTATTGCCGGCGGACAGTTGCTCCCCAAAACCTCGCTGAGTCAAACCGAACCCTACAATAAACGGATTGTCCTTGAGCTAGCCGCACCCCTGCCAAGCAGTGTAAAAAAGGGAGATTACCTCGAAATCTGGCAACTCCCTGACGAAAAATCCGCCAGTGTCTTTGACAAGAATCTCCCGCTGAAAAATGCTCAGAAGCTGGCGGATAAAGCCGTGTTCCTAGCGGAAAAAAGCTCGGAAACGGCGCTCGGGTCGAAGAACAAAACGAACGTAGAAATCAGCGTACCGGAAGAGGACTTGTCGCCTATCTTGGCCGCTATCGGTACAAAAACCCCGCTGATGGCGATACCGGTGGCATCATGAGTTTTATCGGGGTGGCGACTTGCCTGCATCCAGATTTGGAAGCGGACATCATCAGGACTATTGAGTCAGATTCTCTGCCCCTGCAAGTCATCCGGCGTTGCCGTGATGCCACGGAGCTATTATCGATAGCCAAGGCGCACCTGGTGCAGCTGGTAGCGGTGGATACCGAGATGCTGGAGCTGGAAGGAGCCACCGTCCAGGAACTAGCCGCTGAAAATGTTGCCATCATTGCCTTTGCCCCCCTAGAGGACGTGGATCAGTTGAACAGCCACGGGGGGATTTCGGTTTTAGCCAAAGCGGATCCCCGAGTAGAAGAGCCTGAACAGAGTGAGGCAGCGCGTCTGTTGGAACAGATGATGTCCACCCTGATGCCTCCGCCGCCCCCCAATCCTCGTGAGGAATTCGGTAACGATAATGCTGAATTGGCCGGTTCAATAGGTCAGATTGTCGCTTTTTGGGGTCCGGTGGGCGCGCCGGGAAAGTCTACGCTAGCTTTGAACATCGCCTCGCGTTTACGTAACTTTGGTCGGGTTCTGCTGGTCGATGCCGATACGGTCGAGTCGTCTCTGGTGCAGATGCTGGGGATTGCTTTAGACACTTCCGGGGTGGTGACCGGTTGTCGTTTAGCGGAACAAGGAAAGCTAAAACCGGAAAGTTTTCCGCAGCTGGTGACGCGGGTGGGCTTCGGAGTTGATTTGTTGACCGGACTGACCAAGGCGGAGCGGTGGCGTGAGGTCGGCCAGCACGCGTTGTCAGCTCTTTTAGAGATGGCTCGGATTAACTACCGCTGGATTCTGGTGGATTTGGCGAGTGGTGCAGACGACCAGTCGGATTTGCTGGCGGCTATGGGGCCGACCCGTTACGGGGCTGCCTTAGGAGCGTTTGACGTTGCCGACTTGGTGGTGGAAGTCGGTCTGGCTGACCCGGTGGGGATTCGCCGGCTGCTGGTCAACCACAATTGGGCTCGTGAACAGGAACTTTGGAGCTGCCCGACCTTGGCGGTAGTGAATCGCGGGAGGGCTTCCGTGGGAGGGGCGAACTGGCGCAATTCCATAGTTCGTGTGGTGTCCGCTTCGGTTTCAAACCTGCCGGTGACGGTGGTGCGAGAAGCTGGAGAAGATTTTGACCGTGCTCTGGTGGCCGCTTGTGATGTGATGACGGCGAATCCTCACGCTGCGGTTCTGGAAGACCTGGAAGGGCTGCAGAATGAAATTTTTAAACAACTCGGTTTGCTTCCTCGGCGCGGCTCTGGACGGAGCAGGATTCGGGAGAACAAACTTTTGAAGTTCAAACGTGGCGAACAGAAGGAACCAGACAATGAGTGAAGCCCTCCAACGGACGAAAACGATTCGTGCCTACATCGCACTGTGTCCCCAATCCCTACAGGACAAGACTTGGGAGGGTGCGCCGGTCACGGTCGTGGACGGGGCCTGGTGCGCCGCTGCCGGTTTTCCTGCTCCCAGCGAGCTGCACGGGGAGGACCGAGAGGTGGCGGAAGACGTGGCTTTACATGCCGCCGCTTTGAAATCTTTAGACGCGCAAACCGAAATCTCCCAGCCGCTCCGGGTGGTGGCGGTGGCGGAAGTCGCGGACACGGACCTGCAACCCTGCCACCCGGAATTGGCCGGAGGATACATCCTGACCAGACCGATTCAGTATTCTGAAGTGGTTTCCTACCATGTAGACGAGCCGGCGGCTGGCGCAGAAGTGGCAAAACTGGCGCAGCTGCGCGCGGGGCAGGCCGCCCGTGCGGCAGGGGCGGGGGAGTCCCCCCAGGACTTAGAGTTTCCGGAACTGTTGTGGTTCGACGGCTCCGAACTCGAGGTCCTGCGAGAATTCCTGGGCTTGAGCTAGACCGTATCCAAACCGTTGATTTGTAGGTAGGAGCCAATCTTGCGTTTCCCGCCTGGTTTCAGTTCCGTGGTGTTGCCGCTGTGGTAGTTTCGCACCTGAACCTGGAGGGGAATTTCCTCTTGCAGCTCGCTGACGTGTGAGATGATTCCTACGCAACGTCCTCCCTCCTTCTGCAGACTATGTAGCGTGTACATGACCGCCTCTCTGGTGTCATTGTCCAAGGTGCCGAAACCTTCATCGATGAAAATGTTTTCCAGGGTGATGCCGCCCCTTTCTCGTTGCACGACTTCGGAAAGCGCCAAGGCGATAGCGAGTGAACAGTAAAATTTTTCGCCCCCGGACAGCGACTTTGGCGGTACCACCTTGTCCTGAGCGCCGTTGTACATTTCGATGCCCAGTCCGTGATATTTCTGATTGCGGTCCGACTCATAGTTTTCGTTATGCCTGATTTCGTAGTATCCCCCGGACACATCAGAAATCAACTGGTTAGCTACAAAAGTTACCTGTCCCAGACGCTTGCTCAAGTAGTAAGCGCTCAAAGTAGTTTTCATCGTGTTCTCCCCATTGAGTACTTGAGATAAGCGTTCATAGCCGGCAATCTTTGACGCTTTTGCGTCCCATTCCTGTTTGGTCTGTTCGTACCTTTCCTTGTGGGTGCACAAATTCTGGTGGGAGCTGTCCAAAGACGCCGACTGTTGGGTGAGAGAGCGATACTCCTGCTTGCTGGCTTCGGTAGCTGCTCGAAGGCTCTCCAGGTCGGGGGGCTTGACTGCAGCTTTGTCTCGGTACACGTCGGTATCCAGTTTCGCGCGCAGTTCAGCTACTTCGTTGCGGTGAGAAGAAACTGTATCTTGGTCAGTCTCCAGAAGCTGGCGAGGCTTGGCATAGGTCTGGGCTTCGGCTACTGACTCGAAACCGTGGTCTGTCAATGACTTGCGCAACGTTTCATGAGCGCTAATCCACTCTTGGCGGATTGGCAGCCAGGAATCATAAAACTTGGCGAGCTGTTTGACCGCTTCCAGACTGTGCTGGTTCGTATCTAACAAGTCTTGTGGGTCGGAATCGGAAGCAAAATCCGCCAACTCCGCCTGAATTTTTTCAGCGTACGCCTGGATATCCGTGTGGAGGTTTTCAACCTCCGCGCTTAATCCTGCTTCCTGTTTGATGAGCTTTTCACGCTCGGTTTGGTTTTGTTTGTCTGATTCTTCCAGTTCGGAAATTTTCTTTTCCAAATTGGGTACTTGCTTGCTAGCTGCGGCGGATTCATTGACGGCCTTCTCGGCGTCAGCGAGGGCAGCAGCCAAGGACTTTATGTCCCGGCCCTGGAGCTGATCCGTAACTGTTTGCAATCTGGCGCTAATCTCAGTTTCCTTATTGTTTGCCTCAGAGAGCTTGTCGTGAGCGTTTTTGGCTTCGCTCGCAGCTGCTTCATAGTCCTGAAAGGTTGTTTTGTCAGACGTTTCGGCTGCGGGATGCGGATGATCCAGAGACCCGCAGACCGGACAGGACTCCCCGTCCTGCAACTGTGCCGCCAAGCGAGACGCCGCGGTATCAGACCATTTTCGCAAAACGGACTCGGCGTTTTCCTGTGCCCGGTCGTAGCTTTCTTGCAGACGGGCAGCATTTTTCGTGGCAGCTTTCAAATCCGTGGCTAACTTTTCAGCCGATTTTGCCCAATCGTGGTGCTCCTGAGCATTTTTCAGCTCTGTCTGCCGGCTGGGCAACCCGTCTGCAAGCTGCTTCTGTTCTCGCAGTATCTGGCGCTGTTTGTCCAGCGTTTCTGTGGTTTTTTTAGCAGTGTCGCTGAGCTGGCTAATCTGACTGCGCAGAGACTTCAGCTGTTCTTCCTTATTGCTGGCAGCGGTAGTTTTTTGACTCTGAAGGGAGAGATTGGATTTGATGGCCTCCAGCCTCTTTTGGTTGTCATTAATCTTGTCGCTCATCTCATCGCGCAGGTCAGACAAATTGGTACTGGGTTCCTCCCCTTCTAACCAGGTTTGCAATTTTGTGTCCGACAGATTTGATACTTGGTCCCTAAATTCGGCTAAATCCGTATCGTTATCGACCAGCTGAGTCAAAGTAGCAAGAATGCTGGCACGCTGGTGCTCAGCTGACCGGTAAGGTTTCTGCTCTGCTTTCTCGGTGTCCAAGACGGCGTTGGCATGCGCGGCTTTCTGGTTGCGTTGGTCCAGTTGTTCAATTTCGGTTGTCTTTTCGGAAAGTTCGGCAAGTCTTTCAGTCATCCGTCGTGCCTCTGAGATGATGCTCTGCTCGGTTTCTGCTGTAGTGAGTTTTGTCTGAGCCGCTTGGTATTTTTTCTGAGCTTGCTCGGCGGCATCTGTAACCTTAGCGGCTTCTTCGCGCAAAATTTTTGCGGCGCTAGCAAAGAGGGGCTCTCCGGCTTGCTCCAAGGCGGAAATCGACTGTGCCGCCCCGTCCTTTGCCGCTGCAAATTCCTCCAATGCTTTGCTCCAAGCGGTTTCATTTTCACCAGTAATCTCAATGTTGGACAGATCCGCATACACAGTTGTGAGAAGCTCACCTAGACGCCTGGTGTACTCTTTGGTGGTTTCCTTGCCTTTCGAGGCACGATCCTTAGCGGCTTTTTCCATGGCAATAAAGCATTCCGCCCCGAAAAGATTGGATAAAACCTCATGCCGTTCGGCAGCCCCTGCGGTCAGGAACTGCTGAATCTGGCCTTGGGGAAGTATCACCGTCTGCAGAAAATGTGATTTCTCCAGGCCGAGGATTCTCACTACCTTTTTCGTTACGTCTTTACCTATCGCAATGGGTTCGGTAACGTTGTCAAAATCCGGGGTATCTGAGACCTTGAGCTGGGCTATGGATTGAGTGAAAGACTTACGCCCTGGCTTCGTAAAGGTCACCGTGCGACGTAGCTCATAGAACTTGTCGTGGGCTGAGAACACCAGCACTACCTCAGGAGGGTAGTCCTTGTCCCAGTAGTAGGAGAGAATACGATCTGTTGTGGAATCTCTCTCGCCAGCTACGTCTCCATACAAAGCGTAGACAATTCCGTCCAGGATAGTGGACTTTCCCGATCCGGTATTGCCCGTAATTAAGAACAGTCCCGACTCAGCCAATGCATCCAGGTCCAAGGTGGTGCGCTCGTAAAAACTCCCCACCCCTTCAAGGGTAAGTTTATGGAATTTCATTTCTCTGTCCCCCCAACGGTGCCTTCATATATTTCGGTTAGCAAAGCGAGGTCTTCCTCCGCGTCAATGCCGCAGGTACGTAAGAACTCAGTGGCAATCTCTAACTCAGAAAGCTCCCGAAACTCTGCGCCAGATTGCAGCGTCCCGTTCAGGGTGCCCTGGGAATGAGTGAGCTTCAACATTCGCGGGAAAACCGCTTTCAGTCGGTTATAAGCATTTGGCGGCAAGGTCGTTTCAGTCAGGTTGATGCTGCAAAAGGCCTGATGCCAGGACTGGTAGCGGGAGTCGTCCGAGTTCGTGAGGTCCTCGATACTGCCTTGTAGTCGTGCCACTTTATAAGGCACTATCAAGGGTAGCTTCTCGACCTCCACCTGGTGATCGGGGTGAACCTCGACCAAAAGGGTGCATTTCTCGTTGCTCTCACTAACCCGATAAGGCAGAGGAGACCCCGCGTACCAGGCCGTGGCTTCAGTGCCCCGTACCCGATACGCCCCGTGAATGTGTCCCAGAGCTAGATAGTCAATGCCGTTGTATCCTTCCGGGCCTCCGGCGAAATAATCCAACATATCAACCGGAATCGGAGAGAGATTTCCTAGCGGTTCCACTTCTTTATCCGGCTCTACCTGTGTTAGATAGTCATGAGCCATCGCGAGGACCGGCACGTCCGTATTCCTCTGTTTCAGGTCCCTCCCGATGCGAAGCAGCGCCGCCGCAAACAGCACTTCCGGTTTTGCTGGGAGCAACGGTGCCGGGTCATCGAAATGACAAACCCCGTCAGCACCGATCCACGGAGGTAGCTCCGTCCGATCCAGATGCAGAGGTAGTTCGGGGAAGGAGTAGACCCGCGCTCCGAGTTCACTGTCGGGATCAGGAAACGTGCCGTCCTGGGCAGCTTTCATCGCGGTATTGAGTTGTCGCAGGTCTTCCCCCATGCCACGCAGTAGCTCGGTAAACAGCACGGCCGGGTTCCCCGGGAGGAACGGTGCCATGTCCTCAACCTGACGAAACCCGTACTCATCAACCCACGTGGATAGCTCCGCGCGATCCTGGTAGGGAGACAGGTAGGGGATGGGGTAGACCAGCGCGCCGAGTTCACCGTCAGATCCTGGAACCTCGATAGCGGTACCAACCTGGGCAGCTTTAGTCACGATATTGACTTCCGGCAGAGTGAATCCCTTGGCAAAACCGAGCCGGGAAGCTCCATCGTGGTTACCGGCAATGAGGATGATTCGAGTCATTTGTCGTGCCTCATTCAAAAAACCGGACAGTTTGTCCAAATCCGCGTCACTCGGATTGGGCTTGTCCAATACGTCGCCCGTAATCAGCAAAGCATCAGGACGGTGCGTTTCAATTTGCGTCAGGATTTGCTCCAGGAAGTAGTCCTGGTAGGGGGCTAGGTCATAGTTCATAAAGTCCCGGCCGAGATGCCAATCAGAGGTATGTAAAAACTTCATGACTCAAGCATAAGAGCAACCCCGAAGGCGAAAATTTAAGAGTTTTGCAAACCTCACAAATTAGTCTGTTTCCGAGCCGATATACTGCAAAACTTGGGAATGCAGACGGCCGTTGGTAACTACTGCCCCCGGCCCATTCACGCCATCCTCACCGGTGAGGGACGTGAACTTACCGCCAGCTTCGGTCACGATAGGGTAGAGCGCCCCCATGTCCCACAGATTCAAGTCCGGTTCCGCCGCAACGTCCACCGCTCCTTCCGCCAGCAGCATATAGGACCAAAAATCGCCGTAGGCACGAGTCCTCCACACCTGCTGAGAGAGATTCATGAAGCCCCGCAAACGACGAGCCTCGGCCCATTCGCCGATGAGCGCGTAGGAAAAGGAAGCCTGATTCAGGTTAGAAATACGTGAAACTTGCAGCTGACGCGCCGAGGTACGCGACCGGCCGGTCCACGCCCCGCTGCCCGCGGCAGCCCACCACCGAAACCCTAGGGCGGGCGCGCTGACCACCCCCATCACCATCTTGCCGTCCTCCATCAGCCCAATGAGAGTAGCCCACACCGGAACCCCGCGGAGAAAGTTCGCAGTACCGTCAATCGGGTCGATGACCCATTTTCGGGCTGCCAGACCGGTGCTGCCTTCTTCCTCGCCTACGATGGCATCTCGAGTGCGCGAATGTGACAGATGCCGCCGGATGAGTTTTTCGGCGGCTTTATCCGCATCGGTTACCGGCGTCAAATCCGGTTTATCGCTGACTTCCAAATCGGGAGCCAAGAAACGCTTGGTGGTCAGGGCGTCTACCTGGTCTGCCATAATCAGGGCTAACTGTAAATCTTCTTCCCAGCGACTACTCATGTTCTAAACCTATCCCTTGAAGGGCTGTAAAACGGTCAACGGCGCGATTTTTCCATTAAGCTGAACCTATGCAAGCAACAGTTTGGCAGGCTCCCCGCGCGAAAGGTCCCGTTTTCGGTGCGGTGACCCTGCCGGGCTCCAAGTCTTTGAGCGCCAGAGAATTGTTGCTCGGTGCCATCAGCGATACCGAGGCATCTCTCACGGGGGTTCTGTACGCCCGCGACACGGACCTCATGGTGCAAGCATTGCGCTCATTGGGGGCTGTTATCGAGCCATGGCCCCCAGTTGTGGACCAACCGGTACAGATTACACCCTTGCCCCGCCTGTGGCCGCAGTCAACTTCCGCAGTTTCTCTGGGTGGTTTGCGGGATAATGCACCCGTTACGGTGGATTGCGGTTTGGCTGGAACTGTTATGCGCTTTATCCCCGCCGTGGCGGTGGCGCTGGGGCGCGCCGTGCGGTTGGTCGCCGATGCGCAAGCGAATACGCGCCCGATGCGGCCTCTCTTGGATGCTCTGACTCAGTGGGGAGCCCATATCGAGTACGAATCCTCGGATGGGAGCGTATTTCCCTGTACGATTTATCCTCCCGTGGGGAGCCCCGCCACGGAAGTCACCATAGACGCTACGGCTTCCTCGCAGTTTGTTTCAGCCCTGTTGCTGGCGGCTCCGCTGCTACCCGATGGTTGTACCGTTCGTTCCAAAACTGCGGCGCTGCCTTCGCTGCCGCACATCGAGATGACCTTAGAGTGTTTGTCTCAACACGGAGTTACCGTTACATCGGGGAGCTCCGAGGAGGGCAAGCCGTTCTGGCACGTAGCCTCAGAACCAGTTATCGGCCAGGACGTCCTCATCGAACCGGATCTCTCGAACGCGGGACCGTTCTTGGCTTTGGCAGGTATTGCCGGGGGGCGGATTTCTATCCCCACTTGGCCCGCGAACACCACGCAGGCAGGAGCGGCTTGGCTGGAGATTTTGCCAACAATGGGCCTGCACGTGGAGTGGAACTACGGGGTGTTGACGGTTTCCAGTCGAGGTCCGCTGTGGCCGATAGACGCTGATTTTACCGCGGTGGGTGAGCTGGTTCCCACCGTGGCGGCTTTGGCTGCTTTCGCTCCCGGAACTTCCCGATTGCGCGGTTTGCACCACCTGCGGGGTCATGAGACGGATCGTCTCGAAGCGCTCCGCACCGAACTCACGACCATCGGTATTCCTTGTGAAATCACGCCGGAGGACGACCTGGTGATTACTGGTGTCAGTCCCTCTCGGCTTCGGGACCGAGACCCGGAATCTCCCCCGCTACTGCTTCATAGTTACGGGGATCATCGGCTGGCGACTTTCGCGGCGCTCCTGGGATTGTACTATCCGGTACAAATCGATGATATCGGCGCCACCTCAAAAACTCTGCCCGATTTCACAAAAATGTGGGAACACCTGTTGGGAGTAGCCTCTTGAGTCGCCGCGACATTGGCACGGATGATCCGCGAGTACACGTACGTCCGGGGAAAGGTAGCCGCCCCCGCACGAAGAAACGTCCCAGCTTTGCACACGCTGAGCCCGGTCTGGTCGTCGCCGTGGATCGGGGCCGATTTACGGTAGCGCTTGGCGCAAACCGCATGGTACAAGCCGTTAAAGCGCGGGCGCTGGGGCGAAAGGGTGTCATCGTGGGGGACCGAGTGGGCGTGGAAGGAGACACTTCCGGCACTCCCGACACTTTAGCGCGCATCGTCACTCTAGAAGATCGCCAAACCGTCCTGCGCCGCAGCTTTGATGAATCCGAGGTCGGAGCGCGCGAAAAACTCATCGTCGCCAACGCCACTCAGATGCTAATCGTGGTCGCAGCGCGTGACCCAGAACCGAAACGCGGCATGATTGACCGGGCAATCGTGGCGGCTTTGGACGCGAAAGTCACCCCGCTGCTGGCGGTAACGAAAACGGACTTGGATTCCGCCCCGGAACTTATCGCAGACTATGAAGCTATCGGAATAACAGTGTTTGCCCTGAACAGAGACCTCTACGAACCCGTTGTTCCGGAGCTAGCGCTAACCGAGACATGCCCGCAGACCGCATCGGCCCCCACTGTCGCCCCGGGACTGGTGGTGCTCCAGAAACAGCTGACCGGTGAAATCACGGTAATGCTAGGCCACTCGGGGGTCGGCAAATCTACCCTGGTGAACGCGCTGGTGCCGGGCGCAAATCGGGCGACTGGGACAGTCAACGAAGTAACCGGTAAAGGCCGGCACACTTCGACCTCGGCGGTCGCCCTTCCGGTGGCTGCACAAGGGTGGCTCATCGACACTCCCGGAGTGCGCTCTTTTGGCTTGGCGCATGTTGATGCGGCGGGATTGCTGCGCGGATTTCCGGAACTTTACGCGATAGCCCGGGACTGTCCGCGAGGCTGCACCCACGCCGCGGACTCCCCGGATTGCCTGCTGGATGAACACCCGGAACTAGCGCTGCGTTTGGCGTCCTTCCGAAGCCTCTTGACCGAGATTCCGTCAGCCTACTGAAAAGGGAAAGTCCGCAAATCCCCAAGGATAACTCGAACTATAGTAAATCTTTGTCAAGGTCTGAGAAATAAGGTGAAATTCCTAGGCTAAAAGTCCTAAATTAAGAGCACAACGGAAAAATATTTCCAATGACCTTGAAAGGGAAAATACAGTGGCCGAGACACAGTCGTCGAATAATTCAGCCTCCGAAGAAGTTATTGCACAGCTTCACGCCCAATACCTCGCGGATAAAAGTTCAGTTCCCCCCGAATGGCAGTCGTATTTCCAACAGATGGAAAGCCTGGGATTGCTGCCGGGTGCCAACGCTGGCACCACTTCCGAACTCACAGAAGCCGGTGAAACAGCTGAATCTGGTGAGGAATCTCGACCCACCGGTCTTGATGCCCAACACTCCGATCGCCCACCACTGCCACGTTCAGTCGTTCACGCTCCGACTTCGCCCTACGCCGCAATGGTGGCAAAGCAGCACTATGATGCGGCAAAGGCCACCGTCAAAGGGGAGGATCGTTCCGAACGGCTGAAGGGCGTCCCCGCCGCGATTGCGAAAAATATGGATGCTTCGCTGTCAGTGCCGACCGCGACGTCTTACCGCCAGATTCCGGCGAAAGTGTTGATTGAGAATCGTACCCAGATTAATGACCACCTGAAGCGGACTCGCGGCGGCAAAGTATCCTTTACCCACTTGATTGGCTACGCCATCGTGGAAGCGTTGGTGGAAACCCCCGATGTCAACGTGCGCTACCGCCTGGAGGACGGTAAACCGCATATTGACCATTTCGCGCACGTTGGTTTTGGACTGGCGATTGACTTGCCCAAGGACGATGGTTCGCGTCTGCTGGTCACGCCGGTCGTCCACAAAGCCGACACCCTGTCTTTTGAAGAATTCGTCCGCGCCTACGAAGAACTCGTGAAAAAGGCTCGTGACGGCAAGCTGGGAATGGAAGACTATTCCGGCTGCACGGTGACCCTGACCAATCCGGGAACCTTGGGTACCCTCATGTCGTCGCCGCGCCTGGTGAAGGGCCAGGGCTGCATCATCGGGGTCGGGGCGACGAATTACCCGGCAGAATGGGCCGGTGCTTCTGAAGAACAGCTGGCTCAGGCCGGTATCGGCAAGATTATGCACATGTCTTCGACCTATGACCATCGGGTCATTCAGGGGGCTTTGTCCGGCTCTTTCCTGGGTCTAATCGAAAAGAAACTCAAAGGCGAAGACGGATTCTACGAACGTGTCTTTGATTCCATGAAGGTTCCCTACGCGCCTTTCAGCTGGGCGCGTAACAACGATTACAGCGGGCCCGGGGAGCTGTCCAAAGACGCGCGAATCACGCGGTTCATCCACGCTTACCGTTCCCGTGGACACTTGATTGCGGATGTGGATCCCCTGGATTATCGGGTGCGTCGCCATCCGGACTTGAAACTCGGGGCCTACGGGCTTTCTATCTGGGATTTGGATCGGTATTTCCCGGTGGGACGACTGGGCGACAAACACAATGTTGACATGAAGCTGCGCGACATCATGACCCAGCTGCGTGATACCTACACTCGTACTGCGGGCATCGAATACATGCATATTCAAGACCCCGAACAGCGCACGTGGATGCAGGAGGAAATTGAGCGTCCCTACGAGCCACCGAGCAAAGAAGTCCGTCACGCCATTATGAACCGTTTGAATGCGGCGCAGGCCTTCGAGGACTTCTTGCAGACCAAGTATGTCGGTCAAAAGCGCTTCAGTTTGGAGGGCGGCGAATCGCTAATCCCCCTGATGCTGCGGATTATGGACGATGCCGCTCATGATGGCTTGGCTGGGGTGACCATTGGGATGGCCCACCGTGGCCGGTTGAACATGCTGGTGAACGTGGCCGGTAAAACTAATAACCAGATCTTTGCCGAATTTGAAGGCAACATGGATCCCGGTTCGGTTCAGGGCTCCGGGGACGTGAAGTATCACATGGGCACCGAGTCCATCTACGAGTCGTACGAAGGCAAGACCACCAGCGTCTATATCGCGGCTAATCCCTCTCACTTGGAAGCTGTGAACCCGGTGGTTGAAGGCATTGTCCGAGCTCAACAGGATAAAGTCGGTATCGAGGGTGACTACGGTTACCTTCCCGTGCTGATTCACGGCGACGCAGCTTTCATCGGTCAGGGCGTCGTTTATGAGACGCTGAACATGAGCCAGCTCAAGGCCTACGCCACCGGCGGGACGGTGCACATCATCGTGAATAACCAGATTGGTTTCACGACTTCTCCGACCAATGCCCGTTCCACAAACTACTGCACTGATTTGGCTAAAGGTTTGCAGGTGCCGATTTTCCACGTGAACGCTGACGACCCTGAGATGGTCACGCGGGTGGCCGGTCTGGCTTACCGTTTCCAGCAAAAGTTCCACAAGGACGTCATCATTGACCTGATTTGTTACCGTCGCCGCGGGCACAACGAAGGCGATGATCCGTCGATGACTCAGCCGGTGATGTACCACCTCATTGACACCCATCCAACCACCCGCACGGTTTACATGAATAATCTGGTTGGCCGTGGCGATCTCTCGGATGAGGAGGCGCAGGCGGCGGTAGAGGATTACCACCAGAAACTGGAAAAGATTTTTGAGGAAACCAAGGAAAAGGGCTACACCCCGACGCGGCAAGGCGAACAGGGCGGCAACGATTGGGATTGGACTCTGCCCGCCGCTCAGACCGACGAGTCCGACGATATGATTGCTTGGACTTCGGCCATTCCGCGGGATGTGGTGGAAACTATCGGTGACGCACACGTGGATTACCCCGAGGGCTTCACCATGCACCCCAAGATCAAAAAGCTTTACGAAAAGCGTCAACAGATGTCTCGCGAAGGCAACATCGACTGGGGATTCGGTGAGCTGTTGGCGTTCGGGTCAATCCTGATGGAGGGCGCTCCCATTCGGATGTCCGGTGAAGATGCTCGTCGTGCGACTTTCGTGCAGCGTCATGCGGTCGCTCACGACTTCAATACCGGTGAGGAATGGACCCCGCTGGAATTCTTAAGCGACAAACAGGGCAAGTTCATGATTTACGACTCGTCCCTGTCTGAGTACGCGCCCATGGGATTCGAGTACGGCTATTCAGTGGAACGCCCGGAAGCTCTCACCATCTGGGAGGCCCAGTTCGGCGACTTCTCGTTCGGCGGCCAGACCATGATTGATGAGTTCATCTGTTCGGCTCAACAGAAGTGGCATCAGCACTCCTCTCTGGTGCTGTTGCTGCCCCACGGCTTTGAAGGCCAGGGACCCGACCACTCCTCGGCACGTATTGAACGTTGGTTGAGTTTGGCCGCCCAGGACAATATGTGGATTGTCCAGCCTTCCACTCCGGCTAACCACTTCCATATGTTGCGTGAGCAGGCCTATCGTCGGCCGCGGACCCCGCTGGTCGTCTTTACCCCCAAGCAACTGCTGCGTTTGAAAGCGGCGGTGTCTTCGGTCGAAGATTTCACCTCAGGTAAGTTCCAACGGGTCATTGGCGACCAGGGAAATCTGGATCCCAATGCGGTGACTCGCGTGCTAATCTGCACCGGCCGGTTGTATTACGACTTGGCGGCCGAACGCGCCAAGACAGGTGACAATACCACGGCAATCGTGCGTTTGGAACAGTACTACCCGCTACACGAGGACCTGAAGCCGATCTTGGCACAGTACCCCAACGCTGAACTGGTGTGGGCGCAGGACGAACCGGAAAATCAGGGTGTTTGGAGCTTCCTGAAGATACACCAGGATGCCTTCATCGGCGACCGCCCGATTCGCGTGGTCTCTCGCCCGGCGATGGCCGCTCCCTCTACCGGTTTGGCTTCCGTACACAAGCAGCAGGCCGCTGACCTAGTGTCGCGCGCTTTCGCCCGCTAAGAACAGTCATAGTTTTCCCCGGAAGATGTCGTTTCTTCCGGGGAAAACTGCATTTTAGGCCTGGATAAAAACACTGCGGGTGCGGGAAGTTTTCACTATCCCGCACCCGCCGTTCAAGCTTTAAGCATTGGGGCGTTTGCCGTGATTAGCGGCACTCTTGGACCGCGCCCGACGCTTGCGACCGCGTTTCGACATAACAGCCTCCTTCTGAAGTTCGTAATCAACCTGCCTATTTTCACACATTCCCCGCCTTCCCGCAAACCCGGAGACGTTGTAGTGCTTCGAAAAAACCGTGCGGCTAACCGATTTTACGAATCTCTATCATGATGCGTTCTCGCAGCTCAACCGGGGCTTCACAGCGGCAGGATTGCCGCAGCAATGTGATGTAACGCTCCACCCGCAGGGATTCCTCGTGGCAGTTCGGGCAGTGGCGCAGATGCTCGTGGAAATGTTGGGCGGTGAGCAAGTCCATTTCCCCGTTCATGATTTCACGCATATTTTGCGTCACGGTATCGCAGTCGCAGTCGAACTCAGACGCGAGGGGCATCTGTGGATCTAGGTTCTCTTCGCTCATGGCACCATCACCTCAGCTTCCAGACGCTCACTCAACATTTTCCGCAGCTTCGCCCGTCCCCGGTGCAAACGGGACATGACTGTCCCGGAGGGAATGTCGAGGATTTCCGCGATTTCTTTGTAAGCCAGACCTTCCACATCGGCTAGATACACCGCTTCGCGGTATTCATCGGGTAGGGAATCGAGGGCATCGAGGATATCTTGGGTTCCCAGACGATCCAAAGCTAGAGACTCCGCCGAACGGGCTTCTCGATTGGAATCATCTTGAGCCAGCTGATAATCCGTAATCTCAGCCATCGTTTCCGTGCGCGGCCGACGCTGATTCTTGCGATAAGAATTAATGAAAGTGTTGGTCATGATGCGATAAAGCCAAGCCAAGAGGTTCGTTCCCTCCTGAAAAGAATCGAAACTTCGAAAGGCTTTCAAAAAGGTTTCTTGAACCAGGTCTTCGGCGTCGTGTGGATTCCTGGTCAGACGTAGCGCGCCGGAATAGAGCTGATTCAAAAACGGCATGACTTCCGTTTCAAAACGTTGCTCCGTTTCATTCGGCGTCCCTGGGGGTGCGGAGTTTACTGTTTCGCTCATCGTTGCCCAGTCTAGACCTGTGCAGGGCACGGGCGGGACAGATTGCGTCCGGTTTGTCACGCTCCTGGCACGAGCGGGCTTTGCGAGAGGTTTTTCCAAAGTTTGTCTCACACCTGCTCTAACCATAAAAGGGTGGTTTTTATTCCGTGCTGCCTAAAAACGTTTCGAAAAGGTGCTAACTGGTCGAAAAATGGGGACAATAGTGTTATGAGGACTTTGCTGCGTATTATTTCACGCCCGCTGCTGGCAGCGGTTTTCATTCATGATGGTCTCGACGCTTTGCGTAACCCCGCAGACCACGTGGAACGTTTCCGCAAGATGGAGCCGACCCTGGAAAAGATTGGCCTGCCTCCCATGCTGACTTCGGACGCGAAATTGTTGTCGCGCCTGGCCGGAGCGGCTACAGCGGTGACCGCGATGGGGTTGGCCCTGGGGAAATCCCCCCGGATTTGCGCTCTCATTCTGGCGGTGGTGAATCTTCCTATTAGCGTGGTAAACAATCCGGTATGGGCAGCGAATTCCGCTGAGGAACGCAAAGAATACACCCGCGGCTTGGTAGCGGGAGGCTCCTTAGCAGGAGGCTTAGGGATGGTGCTGGCTGATGGTAACGGCCAGCCGTCTCTGCGGGTTCGCCGCGAAATCATCCGTGCCGCCACAGCTGGCAAATAAGTACGGTGGTTAAACTGCAAGACAACCCGCGATTATCTTCTTGCCCTTGTCCTGGTCAAGTGCACCGTTATTGCTTCGGTTCTTCCTGCCCGGTTTTTGTTGAGGTTGCACAAGGACGGTGGGTCGGTTGAGTCCCGTCGTGGCTGACTGGCTGTTGGTGGCAGTGGGGCTGGTTCTGACTTTGGTCACAGCTTTTTTTGTAGCCACTGAGTTTGCCTTCCTAGCTGTCGACCCCGCCAGAGTTGCGGGGCGCGCGGCTAACGGCGACAAGCGGGCCGCCCTCGTGAAAGACTCTATTTCTAATCTGTCTACCCAGCTGTCTGGTACTCAGGTAGGCATCACCCTGTCCACAATCATGGTGGGTTACACCACCCAAACAGCCATCGCAAACCTGGTGACACGTGGATTGGGACACACCGGGATGGCTCTAGCCGCGGCCACGGCCCTGGGTGCGGTGGTCGCCCTGGTCATCACGAATCTGTATTCCATGGTCTTTGGCGAGCTCATTCCCAAGAACCTAGCGCTGGCTGACCCCATGAAAGCAGCCGCTTTTGTGGTGCGTCCGCAGCGGGCATTCACCTTTATTTTCAAGCCCCTCATTGTGGCGCTGAAGGCTTCGGCGAACTTCGTGTTGGACCGGATGGGCGTGGAAGTTGTGGAAGAACTGTCCGGGGCTCATTCAGCTCAGGAACTCGTGGCGATGGTGCGCCAAAGCGCCGAGGAAGGGCTGCTGGATTTATCGACCGCTTCCCTGTTTACCCGTTCGGTGCATATTTCCGGCTTGGCGGCAAAAGACGTGATGACTGACCGTGGGCGGGTACACTACCTGACCCAGAATGACACCGCGGATGACCTCATTGCGAAAGCGCGGGAAACTGGGCATTCCCGTTTCCCGGTGATTGGACCGGACGGTTTGGACGACATCCTGGGATTCGCCAACCTGCGCCGGGCCGTATCCGTCCCCTATGAACGCCGCAGTGAAGTCGTGGTCACTTCGTCCTCGCTGATGTATGAAGTCCCCAGGGTTCCCGAAACGATGGGGCTGGCGGATTTGATGGTGCTGCTACGTGATGCCGGCAGCCAAACGGCGGTGGTGGTCGACGAGTACGGAGGCACTTCGGGAATCGTCACTTTGGAGGACGCGGTCGAGGAAATCGTGGGCGAGGTCGCGGATGAACACGATCAACACGCCGCCGGGATTAATCATCCCGTGGAAGGTGAATGGCTGGTTCCGGGGCTGATTCGTCCCGATGAACTGTTGATTCAAACCAAAGTGGAACTGCCTGACGAGGGCCCCTATGAAACCTTGGGGGGCTTGATTATGAACGAACTGGGCCACATTCCCTCGCAAGGTGAGACAGTCCTGGTCAACGGATACCTTTTGCGTGTTGAGCAGATGGACGGTCGGCGTATCGACCGGGTTCGCATCACCCGCGACCTAGGTTCCGACGAGCCGCTGAATTCCCCGGAGGCGACGCATGAGTGATTGGGTTGCCTTAGTTTTAATGGTGGTACTCCTGGCCATCAATGCTTTCTTTGTCGGGGCAGAATTCTCGTTTACGGCTTCGCGCAAAGCTGAGATTGAACCCCTGGTGAAAGACGGGAAACGCGGGGCAGCCTCCGCGCTCATCGCGGTAGAAAATGTTTCCGAGATGCTCGCCGTTTGTCAGTTGGGAATTACGTTGGCGTCTACCGGATTGGGCGTAGTGGCGGAACCGGCTATCGCGCACCTGCTGCTACCGCTGGTGTTGCGGTTGGGTCTACCGCCAGTCAGCGCCCATTCCATAGCCATTGTTCTCGCTTTGCTGATTGTTTTGTATCTGCATGTAGTGGTCGGTGAGATGATTCCGAAATATACCTCGGTTTCGGCCCACACCCGGCTCATTTTGATTTACTCACCCCCGATGGTGGCGATTGAAAGGTCGCTGCGTCCCGTTATCAGCGCCATGAATCGCTTTGCGAACTCGGTGGTGAGGTTGTTCGGTTTGGAACCGCAACATGAAGTTGGGGTGAGTTTTACAGTCGAAGAAATGTCGTCAATCGTTGAGAAATCCCGTGAGCAAGGGGTTTTGGAGGACGACTTGGGGTTGCTTTCCGGGACGCTGGAGTTTTCTGCGGAAGTTGTGTCGGGAGTGATGGTCGGTTTGGAGAACTTGGTGGCTTTGCCAGCCGACGTAACTCCCGTAGAAGCAGAAAAGACTGTGGCGCGCACAGGTTTCTCGCGTTTTCCGGTTGTCGATGAAACTGGGAGCATTACCGGATACCTGCACATTAAAGATGTCATTGCCGTCGAGAAAGCATCTCGTGAAAAATCGTTGGAATCCTGGCGGATTCGCTCGTTAATCACTGTGACTCCGCAAATGGAAGTGGAAGATGCCCTGCGGGTGATGCAAAAGCAAGGTACCCACCTGGCTGGGGTAGTCGATTCAGAAAAGCCCGGAGTGGTGATTGGCGTGATTTTCCTGGAGGATATCCTGGAGGAACTGGTCGGTGAGGTTCGAGATTTGCTCTGAACAGGTGAAGCTATACACGGCACCATTTGACATTAAAACTCCACGATTTTTTCAGGAAATTGTCGGGGAAAGGCGTTTGGTGTTAACAAATGTTACTGAAGTGAAAATTGATACACGCATTTAATTGCAAATCGTTATCTACTTGTTATAAACTTGAGTTCGAGTTGTTATCCAAAGTCGGAAGGTAACCCGTGGTAAGCGAAAGGCCTCGCACTCGTCGGGAAGCACGCGAATTGCGCAATAGAGCCCAGTCCGCGCGCATCCGTAAAGAAGCACAAGTTTTCAATGCTCCGCGTCTGGTGTTGTTGGGTGTGGTTTCGGCCATCACCGTGGTCGCCCCTCTATCTGGGATGGTTTCACCCAATTTATCCATTGCCTCTCCGAATTTTGAATTCAGTACCAATCAAACTTTGCTCTCAGTCGTGGCTCGGGCCAGCGGCGCTACCGATTATGACTCCGACTTAAACGCGGTTCCCGCCAGCTCGCGTTCCCGAGTGGTGGAAGCCACCGCATTGGGCCAGTGTGCCGCGCAGGGCTCCGCTAACGGCGACGCTTCTGCTGCTCCGGAAAAAAACCTCTTGCTGTGGCCGCTATCATCGGGGAGCTACACATTTACTTCCCCGTGGGGGATGCGAGTCAATCCGGTGACAGGAACTCGATTGCTGCACGAGGGTGTTGATTTGTCGGCTCCTACCGGTACGAATATCCATGCAGTAGCGGACGGGATTGTCACAGAATCAGGAATGCAGGGATCCACCGGCATGATTACTATCAAGCATGTTCAGGACGGTGAAGTCTTTTACTCTCGCTACCTGCACATGTACGGAGACGGGATTTACGTGCGTGAGGGCGCTGAGGTGAAAGCCGGAGATGTTATTGCCGGGGTGGGCTCGACCGGTCGCTCTACCGGGCCACACTTGCACTTTGAAATTCGCAATTCAGACAAGGAATCTGTCGATCCGATGGGCTGGATGAAGCGTCACGGTGCCCGGTTCGTCAATCAGATTTGCTCCTAGATTCACGCCTGATTTTGCGACCCGCTCCTGTTTTCCCTGTTTCGCGCCATCGGCCGGTGCTGTTGGCTCACCGTGGGTCAGCAGTGTCTGCCAGCGCGGCTGTGGGGTGTTCGGTTCCGGAAAATTCGCGGGCTGCCTTTGACTGGGCTGTTTCTTGCGGGTCGGTAGCGGGGCTGGAAACTGATATTCATGCCACCAGCGACGGGGTTCCTGTCATCAGCCATGACCCGATGTGGCACGCCGTCGATGGAGAAGTGGCAATTGCCGAAGTCACGTGGGCGCAACTGTGCCGTCATCAACTGCCTAACGGCGAACGGCCTTTGAACCTGGAAGAGTTTCTGGACCGATACCCCGACATTTACTTGAATATTGATGCTAAAACCGATGCGGTTGTCCCCGGTACGCTACGTGTCTTACAGGGGCGCCGTGACTTGGAGCGTCTCGCTCTGGCGTCCTTTTCAGCCCGCCGAGTCTGGCGAATGGCCCGGCACCTGGGACCGGTGTGTGGATATTTACCGGGAGCGCGAGACGTTGCGCGAATCTGGGGCGGAGCTTCCTCTGGTTTGGTGAGGCGAACCCGCCCGGAGATTCGTAGCATAGACATTTCCCCTGACACATTCTTTTCCCTAGTAGAGCGGGGAACCGCGGCAATGGCTCAAATCGAAGCCAACGCTCACCGCGTGATGGCGGGGTTAGCGGAAAAACGCCATTTGGAACGGCTCTACCGCTTCGGTATTGTGCCGCGTCTATTCAGGGATTTTCACTGTGCGCTGGCAGTACCGGAAAGTATCCGGGGGGTGAAAATCGTGACCCCACGGTTTGTGGCGGCCGCGCACACTCTAGGCTGTCCGGTTTATGTGTGGACGGTGAATGACACTTCCTCATATCAACGTCTAGTTTCCCTTGGTGTTGATGGGATTTACACCGATATTGTCAGTACATTAGCCCAAACTGACATTGAGGAATCTTCCAGCTAATCGGCGAAAAACTGTTGAAATATCAAGGAATACTTAACGTAATCTGAATGAAATATCAGAGAAATCTAAGAATAGCCTTGGAACTGACGAAGGTAACTGGTAGATTACTGACATCGACATACTTTCAATGAAAGGTTAGGCAATGGAACAGCAGCGCTCGGCAGTTCGTTTAGCAGCCGTAGTAGCTAAGCAGCGCCAAAACAGCGATGTGTTGCGCGGGGCGCAGACTGTTGTCGATGAACACACCCAGTGGGTGCTGTCACACCTTTCTCGCGGCGATCGTGACCTGATTGAATCCGTCACCGGTGAAGTCATTGAACCCGGTGCCGATTCTGCCTCTCTGTTTGCTTTGACTTTGGCTGAATCGCGGATAAACCAGGCTTCTGTTTCCTCTGCGCATACCCAAAACCAACAGCTGCTGATGCGTCGTCCGCAGCCTCTGAGCCAACACGATCGCCTGGCCACCTTCACTTCTATGCGCGCCATGCTGGGTAACGGCTCGGTGGGGCGGGCCTTGGATACCGAAGCCTAAATTTCCCGTCTCTACCTCCGCGTTTCGCGTCGGGGTTTTACTGCCTGCCGGTTTTGCGTAGGGTGTATTCATGTCTCATTTCACCGACGACCCGAAAGCCTCTCAAAAGTCTCTGGTTGCCCTGATGGGGCCGGCTTTCGTGGCTGCTGTCGCCTACGTGGATCCGGGCAACGTAGCCGCCAATATCACTGCCGGGGCTCGCTACGGTTACACGTTAGTGTGGGTGCTGGTGCTGGCTAACCTGATGGCTATGCTGGTCCAATATGAGAGCGCAAAGTTTGGGATTGTCACCGGCCAATCCCTGCCGCAAGTCCTAGGCAACCGTTTGCGCCGACCAGCGCGGCTCGCCTTTTGGATTCAAGCCGAAATCGTGGCAGGTGCCACCGACTTGGCCGAAGTCATTGGCGGAGCCATAGCACTCAACCTGTTATTTGGGACTCCGCTGCTGGTCGGCGGCTTGATAATCGGTGTGGTGTCTTTGGGCATGCTGTTTTTACAAAATACCTCCGGTCAGATTGTATTTGAACGGGTCATCATTGCCCTGCTTCTGGTCATCACTCTGGGATTTGTGGGTGGACTGGTAGTGGCTCCGCCCTCCTGGCAGGCTGCCGTGGCCGGGCTACGTCCGACATTCCCCAATGCTGACTCGGTCTTAGTAGCTGCCTCGATGCTGGGAGCCACCGTAATGCCCCACGCGATTTATCTGCATTCCTCCCTGACGAAAGACCGCCACGGTTCGGAGCATCCTGACGACCGCAAGCGCAGACTCCTCCGGGCGACGAAACTGGATGTGTTCTGGGCCTTGCTGGTGGCTGGTTCGGTTAACATTGCCCTGGTGCTGCTGGCTGCCGCCGCGTTGCGCGGGCCCGGAGCTGGGCAGGAAGATACGGACACAATCGAAGGTGCTTATCACGTTATCTCCCTAGCTCTCGGCGGTGGGGTAGCTACGGTGTTCGCCATCGGGCTGCTGGCTTCGGGGCTAGCTTCCACTTCGGTAGGAGCTTATGCGGGTTCAGAGATTATGGCCGGTTTGCTGCATATTCGCGTTCCGCTGCTAGCGCGGCGTGTGGTGACCTTGATACCGGGATTGGCCATCTTAGCGCTCGGCTTCGACCCCACCTGGGCACTGGTACTCAGCCAAGCCCTGCTGTCCTTAGGAATTCCTTTTGCGTTGCTGCCTCTGGTTATCTATACGTCAAAAAAGGATATTATGGGACCTTTTGCTGACCCCAAATGGTTGCTGGCCATTAACATCTTGGTAGCTGCTCTGATTATTGCCCTAAATCTGGGACTTTTAGCGCTGTTGGCATTGGGGATAGGTGGCTAAAATTTACCTTCTGGAAGCAAAGCGGTAAACTGTTGGAGCTGGTTGTAGCAAGCCCCGGTAGCTCAGTGGATAGAGTGTTTGCCTCCGGAGCAAAAGGTCATGGGTTCGAATCCCATCCGGGGCGCTGAATCAGGTGCGGTATACGCACTCAATGGACACGGCATTGTTTTCCGAATTTCCCGCCCCTCTAAACGGGGTAATTTTGATGTACTCCAGGCAAAACGTTAGGCTTATGGGGTGACTCCTGAAGAATTAACTCAGCGCATGATTGCGCAGCTTGGCACCGCAGCAGCGGAAAACAATATCGATATAGCAGACGGCGTCTTGGCCGAAAAAATGCGCGTGGAGCGTCCCAAGAATCGCGACCACGGAGATTGGGCGACGAATATCGCCTTGCAGTTAGGCAAGTCTGTGGGCCGCAACCCTCGAGAACTGGCGGGAATCTTTGCTTCTGCCATCGCCCAAATTGACGGTGTGTCTTCTGCGGAAGTCGCCGGTCCGGGGTTCATCAACATCCGTCTTGAGGCCGGAGCCGCCGGTGCTTTGGTGGCTGAGATTCTGACCTCCGGCAACGACTATGGTCATGGTGAAAACCTCAAAGGAATCCATATCAACCTGGAGTATGTTTCCGCTAACCCGACCGGGCCGCTGCACATTGGCGGTGCGCGCTGGGCAGCAGTGGGGGATTCCTTGGCGCGTCTGTACAAGTTCAGCGGTGCGAAAGTCACACGCGAGTACTACTTTAACGATCACGGTTCCCAAATCGACCGCTTCGCGGTTTCTTTGCTGGCAGCGGCTCGCGGTCAGGAAACCCCCGAAGACGGTTACGGCGGGCAATATATTGCTGACATTGCGGCCAAGGTTCAAGCCGAAGCGAAAGCCGCGGGCGACCCCGACCCGGTAACTCTGGACGATGCAGCCGCCCAAGAATACTTCCGTTCTCACGGCGTCGAGATGATGTTCGATGAGATTAAAGAATCACTGCGCGGTTTCCGTACCGAATTTGATGTGTTCTTCCACGAAAATTCCCTCTATGAAACCGGGGCAGTCACCAAGGCACTCGATTACTTGCGGGAACGTGGCGAAGTGGTCGAGAAGGACGGCGCGACCTGGCTGCTGACAACCAAGCATGGAGACGACAAGGATCGTGTGGTCATTAAGTCTGACGGTAACGCCTCCTACTTTGCTTCCGACGTAGCCTACTATCAGGACAAGCGCCGGCGCGGGGCAGATCGTACCGTGTTCCTGTTCGGTGCTGACCACCACGGTTACGTTGGACGCATGATGGCAATGTGCGCCGCTTATGGCGACAAGCCCGGCGAGAATATGCAGATTATCATCGGGCAGCTGGTGAACTTGTTTAAGAACGGTGAACCGGTAAGGATGAGCAAGCGCGCCGGAGACATTGTTACGCTGGAGGACTTCGTCGAAGCTGTAGGCGTTGACGCGGCGCGTTACGCCCTAGTGCGTTCCTCGATGGATACCCAGCTGGCAATCGACCTGGATGTGCTGGCTTCGCATACCAACGAAAATCCCGTTTACTATGTCCAATATGCGCACGCCCGCACTGCTAACGTGGCCAAGAACGCTGCTGAACACGGGGTTTCTTGTGCGGATGGTTTTGACCCGAAAGAACTCAGCGATCCGGCAGATGCGGCCCTAATCGGTGTTCTGGCGCAGTTCCCGTCCGTAGTGGCGACAGGCGCGGCTGAAAACGCCACGCACCTGGTGCCTCGTTACTTGGAGAACTTGGCGGGGGCTTACCACACCTGGTATGGCAAACGCCGGGTCACCCCCGCTGGTGATGAACCGGTGACGGCCGAGCACGCGGCGCTGCTGGCGCTGAACAACGCTGTTGGTCAGGTCCTGCGCAACGGCTTGAATCTGTTGGGCGTGACCGCACCCGAGCGGATGTGAGCGGCGCCGTTTTTCGAGTAAGCCGCGCCACGTGAGGAAGGAACTGGCGGTGGATTTGGCGGCTGATGACCCAGCACGTTTACACCCGGGAGATTCTGGCTTAAGAACTTGGGTTGCCCCGGACCCGCTGGTGCGCGCAGACTTGTGGCCCAGTGGGCTTCAGCGCGATTCACAGGGAGAACTGACTCTGCACGGACGAAGCCTGAGCGAGCTTTTGAGCCAGGCTCCGCAGGTGGACGGTCGAGGCGGACAAACCCCGATTTTTGTGCTGGACATGGCGGATTTTCGAGACCGTCTCAAGGCTTTTCGCGAGTCTTTTGCCGCCGCGTTTGGCGAACATGAGGTGCGGGTACACTATGCCGGAAAAGCCTTCTTGTGCGTGGAAATAGCCCGGCTGGCGGCGGAGGCAGGACTCGGGTTAGATACGGCTTCTGCTGGGGAGATGGCTTTGGCGCTAGCTTCGGGCTGTCAACCGAGTTTGATTGGTTTGCATGGGAACGGGAAATCCCCCGAACTGCTGCGACAAGCGATTGAGGCGCACCTGGGGAGGATTATCGTTGATTCCCCCGCGGAAGTCCGGCGTATTCAGCGCGTCTTAGATGATTTGGAGCCGCAAAGCCGGGTGCCGCTGATGGTGCGTGTCACCACGGGAGTTCACGCCGGCGGTCACGAATTTATTGCTACCGCCCACGAAGACCAAAAGTTCGGGTTGTCCCTCACCCCTGGGGCTCACGGTTTTGAACCTATCGATGACTCCGATTCTCCCCGCGGCGCAGCCCCAGCTTTTGATTCCCCCGCCTGGCGCGTGGTGCAGTCCATTTTGGCTGATGAACGCTTGGAGCTGAGCGGTCTGCATTCTCACATTGGCTCCCAGATAGTGAATCTTGACGGTTTTTGTGCCGCGGCTCGGAAAATTCTGGAGTTTCGGGGTCTGGTGAAACAAACGACCGGTTATCTCATTCCGGAAATTGACCTGGGGGGCGGTTACGGCATCGCCTATACCTCTGCCGATGCCCCCGCGCCAGGCGCCGCCGACTTCGCGGCTGGACTGTACCAAGTGATACAAAATGCCTGTGATGAGTTAGAACAACCCTTCCCGCGGGTTTCCGTAGAACCGGGACGAGCTATTGCTGGTCCCAGCACCATTACTTTGTACCGAGTGGTCAATACTAAGGATCAGCCGGTGGGGCAGCATCGAGACGGCAGCCTCAGCTATCGTCGCTACGTGTCGATAGACGGTGGAATGAGCGACAACATTCGTCCCGCGCTGTACGGTGCCAACTATACGATTGCTTTGGCCAATCGCCGTTCGACGGCCCCGCTGACGGCCTGCCGTGTGGTGGGTTCTCATTGTGAATCGGGTGACATTGTGGTTAGAGACGTGGCCCTGCCCGCAGACTTGACCGAGGGAGACCTGCTGGCGGTGCCTGCCACAGGAGCCTATGGATGGGCCATGAGCTCGAACTATAACTGGTTTACGCGCCCGGGAGTGCTGGGGGTAGATCAAGACAACAGTGGAACGGTCATTACAAAGTGGCTTTTGGAACCGGAAACTGTGGATGCGATGCTGGCTCATTTTGACCCGCAGTACCGCAAATTTTTAGACACCCGCCCTGCTGATACAGTGAACGTATAGAGGGACACCGAAAGGGAAACACAGATGGCGCAAAAGCAAGACGTAAAAATTGGGCTGCTGGGTGCTGGCACGGTGGGACTGCAAGTCGCGCGCATTTTGCACGACCAACAGCAGGAACTCGCGGCACGAGCGGGAGCAAACCTGGTGCTCAGCGGCGTTGCGGTTCGCGACACCAGCAAGGTTCGGGAGGGCCTGGACCGAAATCTGTTGACCACCGATATTGATGCGGTGATTGACTCCGCTGACCTGGTCATCGAGCTGATGGGAGGCCTGGAACCGGCTCGCAGTGCCATGTTGAAAGCCTTGGAGGCAGGCAAAACGGTGGTGACCGGCAACAAAGCGGTCCTCGCTCAATACGGCCCGGAGCTCTATGAGGCCGCCGCCCGCACGGATGCGAATTTGTATTTTGAAGCCGCGGTGGCCGGGGCGGTTCCCGTGGTTTATGGACTGCGGGAATCCTTGACCGGAGACCGAATCAACAAAGTTCTGGGTATCGTCAACGGTACCACCAACTACATTCTCGATCAGATGACCACCCAGGGCTGGTCTTATGAACAGGCCCTGCAACAGGCCCAAGAGCTTGGCTTTGCCGAGGCGGATCCCAGCGCGGACGTAGGCGGTCATGATGCGGCAGCCAAGTGCGCCATTCTGGCCTCCCTGGCTTTCCATACCCGGGTGAACCTGGAGGATGTCCCCGTGAAGGGCATTACCGAGGTTAGCGCTCAGGATATTCAACAGGCTACAGAATCCGGGTACGCGGTGAAACTGTTAGCTCGCGCCCAAAGGGTCACCGTTGACGGGCAGGAACAGATTGCCCTCGGGGTGGAACCGACCCTGGTGCCAAAGAGCCATCCGCTGGCGGGCATCAGCGGACCCTACAACGCCATCGTTTTGGAAACCGAGTTTGCTGGTCGGCTCATGTTTTATGGCGCAGGCGCGGGTGGGGCTCCCACCGCCTCCGCGGTACTTTCCGATGTCGTGGCGGGTGCCAACCACCTGGTCTCCGGGGGGCACGCCCCCCGCGAAAGCGTGTACGCAGACCTGCCGATTTGCGAACCGGGACGAGTGGAAACCTGCCGTCAGGTACGTTTGCAGGTTGCTGACCGGATTGGGATGCTGGCAGAAATCGCCAAAATCTATGCCGCCGGGGAAGTCTCCATTGCGTCTTTGACTCAACCGCCGACCGAGACTGCACCCGACGAAGCGACGTTGGTCATTTCGACCCATCTGGCACAGAATTCCAAGCATGAGGGAATTACTGCCGCTTTGGCGAAATCACCATTAGTGCATAAAATCGCCTCAGAGATGTCCATTGAGGAAGACCAATGAGAGCCTCAGTTTTTTCGTGACTGGGCATGGCCGAGAGCGAAAACTGTTGAGGTTATCGAAACCGCGAATAAGGAGCAACCAAAACATGGCACAGATGTGGAGCGGTCTGCTGGAAGAATACCGGAATCGACTTCCCCTGGAACCAGGCGACCCCGTTGTGACCCTGTTTGAGGGCAATACCCCCTTGATTCGGGCGCGCCGCGTGGAACAGCGCATTGGCACCCTGAGCGAGAAAGCTGGCGTAGACACCACCGGTACCGAAGTCTATGTGAAGTTTGACGGCGCTAACCCCACCGGTTCGTTCAAAGACCGGGGCATGACTATGGCCATGACGAAAGTGAAGGCGGCAGGCACTCAGATGGTGGCCTGCGCTTCCACCGGCAACACCTCCGCTTCCGCGGCGGCTTATTCGGTCGCGGCAGGGGTGGGATGCGCGGTCATTTTACCCGCCGGAAAGATTGCTCTGGGCAAGCTGGCTCAAGCCGTGATGCACGGAGCTAAGCTCATCGCCGTGGACGGAAACTTTGACGACTGCTTGCGAATCACCCGGGAACTGACCGAAAAGTACCCGGTGGGTTTGGTGAATTCAATTAACCCCTACCGGCTGCAGGGACAAAAGACCGCCGCTTTTGAAATTTGTGACGCCCTGGGTGATGCGCCCGATATCCACTGCCTGCCGGTGGGTAACGCCGGAAACATCAGCGCCTATTGGATGGGATATAACGAGTACTTCGGTCGGAAAGTTGCTTCCTCAATCGAGGATTCGGCCCTGAAACTGAAACCACAAACCACCAAGCTGCCTCGAATGTGGGGGATTCAAGCCTCCGGAGCCGCACCCTTCGTGGCGGGACACCCTATAGAGAACCCGGAAACCATCGCCACCGCAATCCGGATTGGCAATCCCGCGTCTTGGGACTACGCCACCGCGGCCCGCGACGACTCCGGCGGATTGATTACCGCGGTCAGTGATGCAGCCATTATGCAGGCCCAGTCCATTATTGCCGCGGAAGTCGGAGTGTTTTGCGAGCCGGCCAGCGCGGCCCCGGTAGCAGGTCTGTTGGCGTTGTCCGAGCAAGGCAAAGTACCCGGAGGAGTGCGAATTGCCTGCACCTTGACCGGCAACGGCCTGAAAGACACCGCCACCGCAATGGAAGCGAAAGGCAACGTGACCCCACCCGTAATCGAACCCAGCCTGCAGGCGGCGGTACGGGAACTCGGCCTGTAACAACAGCGTCTCCACCGGGCCGATGCTGTGCCCGAACCAAGCGCAAAACCACCGAACCTAAGGAATTGCCATGAATTTTGTGCGTGACGAAGTAACGGTCAGCGTTCCGGCCTCCTCGGCTAACCTGGGGCCGGGGTTTGACGCTTTGGGCCTCGCCTTGGAACTGCGTGATGAAGTCAGTGTGCGGGCCACCACCGGAGCAACCCACGTCACGGTGGAAGGCGAAGGCGCCGGCAAAGTTCCTGAGGACGAAACCAACATGGTGGTGCAGGCTCTGCGAGCCGGGCTGGAATCTGTAGGAGCTTCCCAGATTGGGATTGAAATGCATTGCGTGAACCGGGTTCCACACGGCCGCGGTCTGGGTTCGTCTTCCGCGGCCCTAGTTTCCGGGTTGGCCGCTGCTGGGGCTTTGCTGGAGCCGGGAGTCTTGGACACGGAGGCGATTTTTCAGCTCGCGGTCCAGATGGAAGGTCACCCCGACAATGCCGCCCCTGCCGTGTACGGGGGTGCCGTGGTGGGCTGGATGGAACCGAGTGCGAATGGGGGTACGCCGCGAGCCTATGCGCAACATTTTGAGGTTTCCCCGCAAGTGCGGCTGACCGTGCTGATTCCGGAATTTGAACTCGCCACCTCCAAGGCACGCGGGTTGCTGCCCGACTCAGTTCCGCATCGGGACGCGGCCTTTAATGCCGGACGCGCCGCGCTGCTGCCTCTGGCCTTGGCGAAATACCCCGAACTGCTGTATTTCGCTACTGAGGATCGGCTGCATCAGGAGTACCGCCGTGAGGGTATGCCCCAGTCCCTAGAATTAGTAGACCGGCTGCGAGCCGCTGGCGCTCCCGCCGCCATCAGCGGTGCCGGGCCAACCGTGATAGTTTTTGACCATCTGGACCCCGCCACGCGACAAGATCTCGAACATCTGGGCTGGAAGCCGCGAGAATTACCGGTGGCGCCACAGGGAATCATTGTCAGGTAACCACAGGGAACCACCACATAGTCAATCCAGTCTCGGATACGGGCACCCCCGAAACTTGTGAATAAGACCCTACCCCGCCAAGAAAGGCAATGACGGGGTAGGGAGATTTTTTTGGAGATGAACGACGTTTTAGCGTCTGAGGACGTAACGGACCTGGAATCCGGCTTTCGTGAACGCCTCCTCCAGGTCGGTGGTATTCACGGTGTTCACGCCCAGAAGCACGAAAGAACTCTCCATCCCGGTGCGGTACACCGCAATATGGGTGATGTTGGTCTCCAGCTCCCCGGTGACCCTCGCCAGGCGGCTCATCACCCCGGGCTGGTCGTCAGCCTCAATAACCAGGCGGGTTCCGGGCTCGCGAGCCCCGTTAATGTCGATAAACGCATCGAGGACATCAGATTCGGTAATGACCCCGATCACCTTACCCTCATCCATGACCGGCAGAATCTCGACTTTCGAGTCACGCATGACGATGGTGGCTTCCTCCAGCATGGCATCGGCCGAGATGGTGGGGGGATTCTTTTTCATAATCTTATAAATCTTCAGTTTGGACAACAGGTAGGCCACTTCGCCAAAAGACAGGGAAGTTGCGTCAGAGGGCAAGGCCCGGTTGATGTCCGACTGAGAAACTACGCCGCACAGTTTGCCGTCACGCAAGACCGGCAGCTTCGTGATGCCGTGTGCCTGCATCATTTCGATAGCGTCGGGTACGGTGGCACCCGAATCGATAGTAAAAGGGTTGGCTGTCATTCTCCATTTTACAAACATGGTTATCCTCCCAGGTAGGCATGCTTAACTTCGTCGCTAGTCAGCAACTCTGCGGCATCGCCTTGCAACACAATCTTGCCGGTTTCCATCACGTAGGCGCGTGAGGCAATCTGCAAAGCCATGTTGGCGTTTTGCTCTACCAATAAAATCGTAGTTCCCATTTCTTGAATTTTGACGATGATGTCAAAGATTTCTTGGACGAACAGCGGGGCCAAGCCCATCGAAGGTTCGTCCAACAGCAGGACGCGCGGTTTGGCCATCAGCCCGCGGCCCATAGCCAACATCTGCTGTTCGCCGCCGCTCAAGGTCCCCGCCAGCTGATTTTTCCGGTCAGCCAAGACCGGGAACCGTTCAAACACCATTTTCAGGTCCGCGGCGCATCCGCTGCGGTCTTTGCGCATGTAGGCGCCCAAATCGAGGTTTTCCATCACGGTCATTCCGGGGAACACCCGACGTCCCTCCGGGACGTGAACCAAACCGTGGCGTACCCGCGAACGTGGTGAGGATTTGGTAATTTCCTTGCCGTCAAGCCAAATCGAGCCTTCCAAAGGGCGTTCCAGGCCGGAGGCGGTGCGCAACGTCGTGGTTTTGCCCGCTCCGTTGGCGCCAATCAGGGTCACGATTTCACCTTCTTCCACGCGCAGGGAAATGCCCTTGAGAGCCTGGATGCCGCCGAATGAAACCTTGAGGTCCTTAATCTCAAACATTTTCTACCTCCTGACCCAGATAGGCTTCGATAACCTTCGGATTGTTACGAACTTCCTGAGGCGTACCGGAAGCGATAACCACGCCGTGGTCGAGCACGTAGAGGCGCTCGCAGATGGTCATCACCAGCGACATGTCGTGCTCAATGAGCAGGATAGTGAGGTGATAACGCTGACGCAGCATCGCGATCAACTCCGTGAGCTGGGCAGTCTCGGCTGGGTTCATTCCTGCCGCCGGCTCGTCCAGCAGCAGGAGCTGCGGGTTAGTCGCCAGGGCACGAGCAATCTCCAGGTGACGCTGTTCACCATAGGACAGGTTCCGAGCGGATTCACCGGCTTTTTCAGCGAGGTTCATCATCTGCAGTAACTGCATAGATTCTTCGTGGACGCGTTGACGCGACTGGGACCAGGACGGCAGATGGAAAAAGGACGCCAGGAGGGAATACTTTTCGCGCTGTTCCATGGCAAAAACCACGTTGTCCAACACCGTGAGGTCCTTGAACAAACGGATGTTTTGGAAGGTGCGGGCGATGCCGCAGCGAGAAATCACAAAGGGTTTCTTGCCGGCAATGGAGACGTCCCCGCCCTGCGGGTCAGGGCGGAAAGCGATGGTTCCCGACGAGGGGGGATAAACCCCGGTCAGCAGGTTGAAAACGGTGGTTTTCCCCGCTCCGTTGGGTCCAATCAGACCGATGAGCTCACCGGGTTGCAGATACATATCCACGTCCGTGAGGGCGGCGAGCCCGCCGAAGTGCCGTGTCAGGCGGCGCACGTCCAAGATGGCGTGAGCGCGCTGCTCCTCTGTCGGGGGTTCGGTGGCGACTGATTCTGTCCCGGTCTCGGCACCAGCCTCGGCGCGGAGTGCCTCCGGGGGTGTCTCCGCGGTTGGGGGAGTTGGCAACGCACTGCCACTTTCCGATTTGCCCTCCCCGGTCGGCTTGCGCAACAACCGACCAAAGACCTCAAAGGTCAGCTCCTTGGTGCCTAACAGACCCTGGGGACGGAACACCATGAGGATAACCAAAACCAAGGCGTAGAGAATCATTCGAATTTCGGGGAAGGGCTGGAGTAGGGTCGAGACCACCGCCAGCAAGATGGCGGCGATAATCGAGCCGGTCAGCGAACCCAAACCGCCCAAAACCACAATCACCAGGATGTTGATGGACATCATGAAGTTGAACAGGTCCGGTTTCACAAAGAAGAAGTTGCCGATGTACAGGCCGCCCCCGATGGCTCCGAAGAAAGAACCGACTACGAAAGCCAGGGTCTTAATCCGGGTGGAGTAAACGCCGATGGATTCAGCGGCGATTTCGTCCTCGCGGACCGCAATGCAGGCGTGCCCGTGACGGGAATTCAGGAAGTTACGAATCAGCAGGATGGTGCCCGCCGTGAGGATGAACAGGATGTTCCAGTCCGTGAACTGCAGTTGGATGAACAGTCCGGCAGCCCCGCCGGAGAACTCCAGATTCAACAGCAGCACGCGGATAATCTCGGCCAGTCCCAGGGTGGCGATAGCCAGGTAGTCTCCTTTCAGACGCAGGGTCGGCAAACCGATGAGGAAACCGATACCGGCGGCGAAAAGTCCGCCTATGCCCAGTCCCAGGAAGAAACCACCGTAGGTAGGAATCGCGGTAACGATGAGGCCGGTGGAATAGGCCCCTACCGCCATGAATCCGGCGTGGCCCAGAGAGAATTGCCCGGTAAACCCGGTGACCAGGTTCAACGACACCGCCAGGATAATGTTCACGCAGATGGTGACCATTGTGTTAAAGATGTAAGAGTCGATGACCCCCACCGTGATGAGGGCGTACCCCAGCCCCCAAAGAACCGCGAGAATGACGGCTTGTGCAATGATACTTTTTATTCCAGTTTTCATGGCTCAGACCTTCTCCTGTACGTTCTTGCCGAGGATGCCGGCAGGCTTAAAGATGAGCACGATAATCAGCACCATGAACACGGCCGCGTCACGGAATGTGGACAGACCCAAGGAGTTCACGATGGTCTCTAAAAAGCCGACCAGATAGCCGCCCACCAACGCTCCTGGAATCAAACCGATACCGCCCAAAACAGCGGCCACAAAGGCTTTCAAGCCCGGCATAATGCCCATGAGTGGGGTAATCGAAGTGTAATACAGCCCCCACAGCACCCCGGCGGCGCCAGCCAAAGCGGAGCCGAGAGCAAAAGTGAAGGAAATCGTGTTATCCACGCTGATTCCCATGAGCTTGGCGGCGTCTTGATCCTGGCTGACCGCGCGCATGGCTTTACCAATGCGGGTTTTCTTAATGATGAACTGCAGGACAATCATCAGGACCACGGAAACCACCACGATGATGATTTGAATCATGGACAGGCTCACGCCGCCGAAGCGGTAACTAGCTCCCAACCAGCCGGTTTGGGCGGGGTAGGCGCGGGCTTCAGCCCCGACAAAGTACATCATTACGTACTCAATCAGCAGGGACATACCAATAGCGGTAATCAGTACGGCGATTCGGGTCGAGTGGCGCAGCGGCTTATAAGCCAAACGCTCAATCAGCATCCCCAAAATCGCGCAGATAATCATTGCTGCCAGCAAAGATGTGAACGGGTCGAGGTGCAGCAGGACCATTCCTGCGAAACCAACGTAAGCCCCGACCATCAGGACGTCGCCGTGGGCGAAATTGATGAGCTGAATGATGCCATAGACCATGGTGTATCCCAGCGCGATTAGCGCATAGATACTTCCCAGCGACAGGCCGTTAATCAGCTGTTGCAGTATCAAATCCATGAGGAACGTTCTTTCTCGAGGTCCCGAGGGCGGGGAGCCCGAACCTGGTGAAGACTCGGGTCAACGGGCCGCCCCGCCCTTGGGAAACACTCGATTACTTCAGGGCGTAGGCCTCAGCGGAGTTCTGGACACCGTCCTTCAGGGAAACCACGACCGCCGTCTTAATCGGGTCATGGGTCTTGGGATCCATATCGAAAGAACCGGTCACGCCCTCGAAGCCCTTAGCGTTAGCCATCGCTTCGGCAATAGCCGGACCGTTCAACTCTTTCGCTTCACCAATCGCCTTGGCCACGAAGTAAGCCGTGTCGTAGCCCAAGGCGTTGAACGAGGACGGATCCTCGCCGAACTTATCCTTGTAGGTCTTGATGAAGTCTTGCAGTTTCGTGTTGGAAGTATCCAAAGCCGAGTAGTGCGACGTGAAGTACACGTTGTTCAACGCCGAGGCACCGGCCAGTTCCAGCAGGGTGGGGGAGTCAAAGCCGTCACCTCCCAGAATCTTGGCGTCAATGCCCAGCTCGCGGGCTTGCTTGATGATGAGGCCGACTTCCTGGTAGTAGCCGGGGATATAAAGCACATCGAAATCCTTGCCCTTGATGTTGGTCAAGGTCGCCTTGAAATCGGTGTCACCAGCCACGTAGCCTTCTTCCGCCACGACTGAACCGCCGGATTTGGTGAAGTTTTCCTTAAAGTTCTTGGCCAGGCCTTTCGCGTAGTCCGAGGAGGTGTCTCCCATGATGACCGCGGTCTTGGCGCCCAACTTTTCAGCGGCGTATTGGGCCATCACGCCGCCCTGGTAGGAATCAGAGAAGCAGGTGCGGAAAGCAAATTCTTGGAGCTTGCCGCCGGTGACGGTCACGTCATCCGCAGTGGCTGATCCGGAAATGACCGGAACTTTATTCTGGTTACCGGCGGGGATGACTGCTTTGAAAGAACCGGAGGTAGCCGGACCAATCATGGCGAGGACCTTGTCCTGGCTCATCAACTTGGTGGCCAGAGTAGTGGCTTCGGCCGGCTCTGACTTGGAATCGTATTTCACAATTTCAATCTTTTTTCCGTTGACACCGCCCTGGGCGTTGATTTCATCAACTGCCAGTTGGATGCCGTCAACATTTTGTTTACCGTAGGTGGCTACCGCACCGGAAAGCTCGTAGTTCACGCCGATTTTGATTGTGTCTCCAGTGGCAGTGTTACCGCCGCCGGTGGGTCCTGAGCTGGGCTGAGTGCAGGCCGTCATGCCGACCAAGGTTAGTGCTGAAATTGCAGCAGCTGCAATTATGCGTTTCATTAGAGTGCCTTTCTTTGAATAATGAAGTTTTTCGGATGGGGAGATAAAAAATCCAGTTCCGCAAAAGCATTGAATGTGAAAATAACGCATGAAGCGGCGGAAACCACTCCCTAGTGCCCCGAAGTTGCGTTGCTGCTGTAGCTTCCGTTCCTGATAGACCATTGTGTGGTCCGGGTCATGACGGGGTCACGCTCACGAAGTTGATACTCGTTTTGTTGAAACCTTAGCGCGGAGGTATGATTTTATCAACACGGCTCAGCCGCGGGTCCGTAGATATCTTCCGGGCCAAACCCGATTCGTATTTCTTGAATCGGTCTGCTTGCGAACCTTCGTATTTGGGAACGTTGCGCAAGTTTTTACCCATTAACCTTTGAGATAAGGACACTTGTGAACGACAATCAACTGGCTGCTATGAAGCTTTCGGAACTGCGCGAACTGGCAAAGTCGCTGGGCATTAAAGGCATTTCTCAGGCTCGAAAACCGCAACTTATTGAAGCGATTATTGAAAAACAGAAGTCTGGAGGTGCAGCTGCTGACTCCGCACCCCGGAAATCTATGACTCAGGAACAGTCTCGGGCTTCTGAACATGATGGTGAGAAAGACTCTGCGTCTTCCGCGAGCCAGGAGCATGCGGCGCGTCGTCATCGTCGCGCTTCCGCACCGGCGGGCGAACCTGCCGCGGAAGAAAACTCCGAAAACACAGCTGCCCCCCTTGACGTAAAGGCGGCGTTGGAGCATGACCTGGGGGCTAAGCCCTCGCGTCGTCAACGCAACCATGATGATGCCGAGTCCGCCACGGAAAACAATCCTCAGCTGGAGGCGGTGGCCCAGGGAGCCAGCGTGCGGCGCGAACAGACTCAAGACGAGCGGGGCGAACGCTATGACCGTCGTAATCGCAATGATCGCCGCGGGCGTAACCGCAACCGTAATCGTGGACGCGATCGCGATGACAACGAAAACAACGGTAGCGAGGAAATCAGCCCTGAAGAATTGCTGCCCATCGCAGGCATCTTGGAGGTGAAAGAAAACCACGCTTTTGTCCGGACCTCCGGTTATCTTCCCGGGCCCAACGATGTCTACGTGACTTTGGGTCAGGTGCGCCGGTGGGGACTGCGTTCCGGCGATGCGATTGTGGGGGCCGTGCGCAAGCCTCGTGAAGGTGAAGAACGCCGCGTCAAGCACAATGCTCTGGTGCATCTGGAGTCCATCAACGGTCAGAGCATTGAGGAGGCCTCGCAACGAATCGAGTTTTCCAAGCTGACCCCGCTGTATCCCGATGAACAGCTACGCTTGGAAACATCTTCGAAGGTATTAGCTCCGCGGATTATTGACCTGATGGCTCCTATCGGCAAGGGTCAGCGCGGCCTGATTGTGTCTCCGCCGAAAGCCGGCAAGACTATCATCTTGCAGCAAATTGCCAACGCGATTTCTATCAACAACCCCGAAGTACACATCATGGTGGTTCTGGTGGATGAACGTCCGGAGGAAGTCACCGATATGCAGCGCACGGTCAAGGGGGAGGTTATTGCCTCGACTTTCGATCGCCCTGCCTCGGAGCACACCACGGTGGCAGAACTCGCCATTGAGCGGGCCAAGCGCCTGGTGGAGCTGGGCGGCGATGTCGTGGTGCTGCTGGACTCCATCACCCGGTTGGGACGTGCTTACAACCTAGCTGCCCCGGCTTCGGGCCGGATTCTCTCCGGCGGTGTGGATGCCTCCGCACTGTACCCGCCCAAGCGGTTCTTTGGTGCCGCCCGCAATGTTGAAAACGGCGGTTCCTTGACGATTATCGCTACTGCCTTGGTCGAAACCGGCTCCAAGATGGACGAGGTTATCTTTGAGGAATTCAAAGGCACCGGCAACATGGAGTTGCGACTGTCCCGCGAACTGGCCGAAAAGCGTTTGTACCCGGCGGTGGACGTCAATGCTTCGGGTACTCGCCACGAAGAGGTGCTGTTCACGAAGGAAGAGCTGAGCGTACTGTGGCGGCTGCGCCGAGTGCTGGCGTCTCTGGAACTGGAACAGGCCGCAGGCGTGGTACTCCAGAAGCTGAAAGATACCCAGAACAATGCCGAGTTCCTGATGGCTGTCGCCAAGACGACTCCCGCGGAATAGGTTTTCTACTGTTCAAAAGGTTCCCCTCTCGCGTTTGTGCGGGAGGGGAACCTTTTTTCGTAGTGGAGTGCGGCAAAAAATCTGGCAATTGTCAGGACAAATGTTACCAGTGTTACGGGTGTGAAAGATGAGGCCCATTGTGAAAACAGTGGTTTTTGTTTAGAATCGTTAAATCTGTTGTAAACTGCCGATGGATGTGGTTAGAGTTATAGAAGCTGTTAAGGGAGGCAGGCTTTGCATAACACAGACCAGTTTGGACGATGGAAACGTCGCTTGGCGGCGATGAGCGTGGCTGCAGCAATGACGCTGGGGATGGGAACAATTCCCCTGGCCGTGGGTGCCCCGAGTGCCAAACCAGATCGCATTGCCCAACTGGAAAGTGCCATTGCCCGCAACCGGGTGAAAGTCGATGAAGCCCAGTTACACTATGCCCAAACAGCTGAGGATTTTGCCGAGGCTACCGATGCTCTCAATGCGGCCACCGCCGAAGCCAGTGAAAGCGCGAAGAAAGCCCAAGCAGCGAAGCGAGAAGCCGATGCAGCCAAAGCCAAATTGGGTCGACTAGCTGTTGCGATGTATCGCCAAAACAGCAGCGGATTATCTGACTTGGCGGCTATCACCGAATCCGACGCCTTCCGCGACGCCGCCTTGAAAGAAGCCGCCACCGATGCTTTGGGTAATCAGGCAGACAGCCAAACTCAGGGATTGATGGCGTTGCAAAATGTCGCCGAAGTTTTGAGCGACAAAGCCAATCGCGCTGCCAAAGCTAAGAAAGATGCCGCAGCCAGCCTGGCTACTACGGAAAAAACCGCTCGTGCTCAGGCGCAAGAAGCCTTGGATGAGCTAAAGAAACTCGAATCTCAGCGGGAAAAAATCATTGTTGAGCTGGCGCGGGAACGCGAAGTGACAATTGCGGAAGAGAAAGCCCGTCAGGAAAAAGTCGAGCAGGAACGTCAAGCAGCACTAGCGGCCGCGGCACAGCGCCAGCGTGAAGAACAAGAAGCTCTGGCCGCCCAGCAGGCCGCAGCCCGGGCAGCCCAGCAGGCAGCGGAGCAAAAAGCTCGCGAGCAGGCCGCGAGAGAGCAGGCAGAGCGTCAGGCTCGCCAGAGCGCAGCTTCGGGACAATCGCCGCAAGCGACCTCGCAGCCGAGCGCTGTACCCTCCCAGCCGACAACGGCACCAGCACCAACTTCTCAGCCCGCTTTGCCTCCCAGCAACGCAGCGAGCGGGGGATTCGGGCCGAGCTTACTGGAGTGGGCCAAAACGAAAACGGGTCTTCCTTACATTTGGGGAGGAACGGGGCCGGATGGCTACGACTGTTCCGGACTGGTTTATGCGGGGATGAAAGAACTCGGCAAAGGGGTGCAGCGGTCCGCGGCCGCCCAATACAACGCCTACGCCAATGTTCCCTTCAGCGAAAAACAGCCGGGAGATTTGGTGTTTTGGTCGAATAACGGGACTGGTAACGGGGTCTACCACGTGGCCATATACTCCGGTGGCGACACCATCCTGATGGCGCCTAAGCCCGGTGGTACGGTGGGTACTTTCAACTTCTATAACCAGAATAGGATTATGCCTTTCGTGGCGCGCCTCTAATAGAATGCCCATGAGTTCTCTGCCCCCTTTTGTCAGCCCCAAGGGCTCAGAAGTGCGCCTTTGGGAGCGTGATGCTGGGGGTGCCCTAGGTGAAATCCAGCTTGCGGTGCGCCGCGTGCTGCAATCAATAGATTCCCCCGACAGTACTCTGTTGTGTCTGGCGCTATCGGGCGGCCCTGATTCGCTGAGCTTAGCGGCGGCGCTAATTCGTGTCGCCCTGAGTCATCCTCGCCCGTGGGCTATCAGTTGCCTTACGGTAGACCACGGCTGGCGGCCCGAGTCTGCGGCAGAATCCCAGGCCGCCGTACAGTGCGCCCACGAACTGGGGTTTACTGCGGCGACAGTGTTGCGAGGGGAGAGACGTGGAGGCGCAAACGGACCAGAGGGAGAGGCTCGCCTCCTGCGCTGGGGATTGCTGGCACGTGCCGCCGTCGCCGAGGCTAAAGCCCAGGGAAAGGACCACGCGGTTATCCTCACCGGGCATACGCTTGATGACCAGGCAGAAACCGTCTTGTTACGTTTGGCGCGCGGCTCCTCGCTACGTTCGATTTCGGCTATGAGAGAGTTTGAGTCCCTGGATTGCCAAACCGGCCTACCACTACGTTTTGCCTGGAGAGAGGAAGATTCCGGTGCTGATGCCGCGGTGGATTTGAGCCTAGCGCGTCCGTTGCTGGGAATTCGGCGGTCCTGCACCCAAGCCGCTTGTGAGCAGGCTGGGCTCGTAGCCGTCAACGATCCGAGTAACCGAATGGAAGGCCCCGTGAAAACTGCCGCTGGCCAGCCGTTACCTCGTGCTGCCATCCGGGAACGGGTTATGCCCGCGCTCGCGGCCGCGCTCGGCCAAGACCCCGCTCCCGCTCTGGCACGTCTGGCCGGTCAGGCCGCCGCGGACGACAGCATACTGGAAATGCTCGCGGCAGAAGTCTTTTGGGAAGTGCTGAGCGATGAGCCCGGAGATTGGGAACCGGGGGACGGCGTGAAACTGGACCTCACAGTCATTGAAGGCTACAAATATCGTGACCTAATCCGCTATTCTGCCCCGGTCCTGCGCCGGGTGGTACGCCGAGCGAGCCTGTTAGCAGGGGCGAGGGTGGATTCCCTTACTGAAGCCCACCTGCGTGGCGTAGTGGATCTGATTCATGATTGGCATGGCCAAGGCCCGCTGGCTCTGCCCGGGATTACCGTGACCCGCCGGGATGGCTTCTTGGAATTTGCCCGCCACCGCGATGTTTCCGAGCGCGAAAATCTTTCGGATTGAGCCAAATTCTGACGCATTTAGGCAATGCGGAGGGAAAGTCTAAAATGGACACGGACCAGCAGTAAAACTTTTAGAATGTACCTGCAACTTGAGGGAGGCATGTGATGGACGCTGCAGACATGGGCGCAGACATGGAACGGGTCTTATTGACCGAGGAACAGATTCAATCAAGGCTCGCCCAGATGGCGGCCGTCATTGACAAAGACTACGCGGGTCACGAAATCCTGCTGGTGGGGGTGCTGCGCGGGGCGGTCATGGTGATGGCTGACTTGGCTCGGAAGCTGCACTCGCCCATTCAGATGGATTGGATGGCGGTGTCCTCCTACGGTTCAGGGACAAAATCTTCCGGGGTGGTGCGGATCTTGAAGGACCTGGACACCGACATCAAAGACCGTCACGTTTTAATCGTGGAGGACATTATCGATTCCGGTTTGACCCTGTCTTGGCTGGAGGCAAACCTGCGTACCAGGGGGTGTGCCTCCCTGAACATTGCGACTCTGCTGCGTAAACCCGATGCCGCCAAAGCGGTGGTGAATCCGCGCTATGTAGGCTTCGATATTCCCAACGAATTCGTGGTTGGATACGGTTTGGATTATGCCGAACGCTATCGCAACCTGCCGTTTATCGGGCTCTTAGCGCCCCACGTTTACGAAAATTAGCCTCACGGCTATTCTTGGGGGAACACGTAGTCGGGATCGATGGCGTCCAGATGCTGGCGTGCTGTCGCGTTTTCTTCCTGAGCACAGCGGTACAGGGCTTCGTAGCTGTCCAGAGTATTTTCAAAGTCATGGGGTTGGGCTATCTCTAAGCTCATCTTGCCCATAAACTTGCGTTTTTGCTCGTTTATAGCCAGGTCCTCCAGGTAATCAGAGAGGGCCTCAACATCTCCAGGCTGGAACAGGTAGCCATTGACTCCGGGACGCACCAAGTGCGGCAGACCCACCGCATTCGCCAAGACTACCGGAATGCCCGAGCTCAACGCCTCCAAAGTCGCCAAAGACTGCAACTCCCCGGTGGAGGCATTGACAAAAATATCGCTGCGCGCATACCTCTCAATGAGGGCGTCGTCGTCTAGGTAATCATGGAAAGTAACCCGGTCTATGACCCGAAGTTCCGCAGCTTTTCGCCGTAAATCTTCCTTTTTCGTGCCGGTTCCCACAATGTCAAAGTGCAGTTTGGTAGAGGGCTGCAGCAGGGCTAGGGCGGTGATGATGTCTTCTACGTGTTTCTGTTTTTCCAGACGGCCCACGTACAGAAGGTGGGGAATTGGGTTTTTTTCAGCATTTTGAGCGGCAGCTTGGTAAATCGGCAAATTCACCCCGTTGCTGATGGAGACGCCACCGCCGAGATGCGCGTGTTCTTTCATGACTGCGATAGCGGTAGGGCTGGGGGCGACCAGGCGATCGGCTCGTTGAAACACGTTTCCCAGGTCTCTCCAGGCCATGTCTGCCAGCAGCTTGCTGATGAACTTTGGGACGCCACAAGAGAGGCGGTCAAGGAGGTTTTCCGGAGTGAAGTGGTTCGTGACGATTAACGGCAGTCCCAATTCGTTGGCGTATTTGCACGCGACCCGCCCCACACTGAGGTGAGATTGCACATGTACCACGTCGGGGTTCAAGCCCTGCAGAATTCGGCGCACGGTGCGAGTGATTTCCCAAGGCATGCTCAGAGAGAAACCGCGGGGATAGGCGAACTCGTGGGAACGCATCCGGTGTTCGGTAATACCCGCCACGTTGGCGATGTACGGCCGGGAAACCGGGGAAGGAGCGATGACATGAACGCTGTGGCCCCGAGCGCGCAGTCCGTGAGCCAGGTTCTGGGAAAAAATCGCATTCCCACTCACATCTGGGGGATATGAATCAGCCGCGATAACGATCTTCATGATGCTCTCTTTGTGGTTAGCGTAAAACTGCGGGAATGCACCCATTTTATAGCTGTTTGGTAGGCTTAAGGTGTTGTACCGGATAACGGAAAAGTGAACATGGACAAGACGAATAAAACTCAAAAGAAAAAACAAATCTCTGGCGGCATTGCGGCTCTTGTAGTCATCGCCATTATTCTGGCTTTCATGGTTTTTTCTGCCCAAGGCGGTCCCACTCGCATTACTACTGACGAAGGCTTGACGCTGCTGCGGGGCAACACCGTTGAAAAAGTCGTTATCAACGATGGCACCCAGACCGTCAGTATGGAGTTGACCAAGTCCTACCAACGTCCGCGGGCGTACCTGCCAAAAGACGGTCCTTTCGGGATGAAGCCGAATGCTGACGCGGGTAAAAAAGTCTCTTTTTCTTATGTTCGTCCCCAAGCGGAAACCGTTGCGAATGCGGTAGCCGACGCGAAACCAAAGAAGGGTTTTGATTCTATCTATCCGGTGTCCTCCTGGTGGGAGTCCATGCTCACTTTGATGGTGCCGATGATTATCCTCTTTGTAGTGTTTTTCTGGTTTGTTTCGCGCATGAGTGGGGGAATGGGTCCCCTCGGAATGGGTCGAGCTAAGCCACGGATGTTCAACAAAGAGGACGAAACGAAAGTGACTTTCGCTGACGTTGCGGGAGTCAATGAAGCTGTGGAGGAATTGGAGGAAATCAAAGAGTTCCTAGCGGAACCCGAAAAGTTCCACAAGCTCGGGGCGAAAATTCCCAAGGGAGTGCTGCTCTACGGTCCTCCCGGCACGGGTAAGACCCTATTGGCTCGCGCGGTTGCCGGAGAAGCCGGGGTACCGTTCTTTTCTATGAGCGGTTCCGAGTTCGTCGAGATGTTTGTGGGTATGGGCGCCTCCCGGGTGCGGGATTTGTTTGAGCAGGCGCGGGCGGCGGCTCCGGCCATCATTTTTGTTGACGAGATTGACGCGGTAGGTCGTCACCGCGGCACCGGCTTGGGCGGGGGGCACGATGAACGTGAACAAACCTTGAACCAGCTGCTGGTAGAGATGGATGGATTCGACGAACGCACCAACGTCATCATGATTGCCGCCACAAACCGTGCCGACGTACTCGATCCAGCTTTGCTGCGCCCCGGTCGTTTTGACCGTCAAGTAGCAGTTGAAGCGCCGGATCTCAAGGGACGCGAAGCGATTCTGGCGGTTCACTCGAAGAACAAGCCCCTGGCTCCCGAGGCAGATATGAAATCACTGGCCAAACGCTCCCCGGGATTCACCGGCGCGGACTTGGCCAATGTTTTGAACGAAGCGGCCTTGTTGGCGGCACGACACAGCCGGGAAATCATCACCGCTCAGGATCTCGATGAAGCGGTAGACCGGGTTATTGCCGGACCCCAAAAGCATTCCCGGATTATGAACGACCACGACAAACTGGTCACCGCCTATCACGAGGGTGGCCACGCCTTGTGCGCCGCGGCATCCAACTATTCCGACCCCGTGACGAAAGTGACGATTCTGCCCCGCGGACACGCCTTGGGCTACACCATGGTCATGCCCACCGAGGATCGCTACTCCGAAACCCGTAATCAGTTGTTGGACCAGCTAGTTTACGCTATGGGAGGTCGAGTCGTAGAGGAAATTGTGTTCCAGGACCCCTCCACCGGGGCTTCTAACGACATTGAAAATGCCACCGCTATCGCCCGCAAGATGGTGACCCGCTGGGGCTTGTCGGCCGGGTTGGGGGCGGTTCGTTACGGCAGCTCCCACGATGAACCTTTCGTGGGTATGGATTACGGCAAAGCGCAGGAGTATTCCGATTCCACTGCCCATGCTATCGATGCGGAAGTGCAAGCCCTGATGGAAGCCGCCACGCGAGAAGCCTGGTCCATCATTACTGAGAATCGTGACATTTTGGACACGCTGGCACGCCGCTTACTGGAGGAAGAAACTCTGGACGAGAAAGCCTTGGACGTTATCTTTAAGGATGTTAAGAAAGCACCGCGCCGCGCCGTCTGGCAGTCGTACGAGGGCTTGACCTCTGACGACCGCGGACCCATCGAGATTCCTGAAGCCGTGAGGATTCGTAACGCCAAAGCTAGCGCGAAACCGGGAGAAAGTTTTGCTCTGGACGGTGCCGACCGCCCGTTGGCGGATTCCGGGATTGGGGGGACCGTGCCGTTTGGGCAGGGGGAAGTGAAAACTGAGGAAAGCCCGGCAGCTTCGCAACCGGACACCGCAGCTCCGGCTGATTTGAGTCTGCCGATTCCTCCGACCAGGAAAGAACACGAGGTGCGCATTCTCGACGACACGGACCCGTTGCCTCCAAGTGAAAACCCGACCGCGGAACCTTTACCGCCAGCGCCTAGCGAGAAAGAAAACGAATGAACGCGACCTATGACCCTGAAGGGGTGATCCGGGCAATCCGGGATCTGTTGGTGGCCGTAGGGGAGGACCCCGACCGTGAGGGCTTGCGTGAAACCCCGGACCGGATGGCTCGCTCTTTTGCGGAGCTGCTGCAAGGCTACCAGGAGGATCCGCGAAAGCATCTGGAGCGAATGTTCCCGGTGGAACACAACGACCTCGTTTTGGTCAAAGACATTCCGTTCAACTCCATGTGTGAACACCACCTGCTGCCGTTTGTTGGTCTGGCGCACGTGGGCTATATCCCGCAGGGGAAACGGGTTACGGGACTGTCCAAGCTGGCGCGACTGGTAGACGGTTACGCCCACCGTTTGCAGGTGCAAGAACGTCTGACCCAGCAAATCGCTGATGCGATGTGGGATGTGCTCCAACCGCAAGGGGTCATCGTGGTGCTGCAGGCCGAGCATATGTGTATGACAGTGCGCGGGGTAAAGAAGCCGGGGGCGCGGACCACGACTTCTGCAGTGCGCGGGGTGATGGAACAATCCAGCACGACGCGTTCTGAGGCCATGAGTCTCATTTTGTCCGCGGATTAAGACGCTGCCAATAATCGGTTTGGATTTTGCCCGAGCCGGTTCAGAAACGAAACAGGAAAGAGGGATCGGGGATGACTATTGAAGCCCAGACGCCGTCTGAGCCCTCGATGTCAGCGCTGCTGGACTATCTGCAACCGGAGCGCACCTTGGTGATGGGGATTTTGAACGTGACCCCGAATTCCTTTTCAGACGGAGGAAAATGGCTTGATCCGAGTCAGGCGGTGGCTCACGGTTTGGAAATGGTGGCACAGGGAGCTGACCTTATCGACGTGGGGGGTGAATCGACCGCGCCGGGTCGCAAGCCCGTAGCAGTCGAGGAAGAAATTGCCCGTATCCTACCGGTCATCGAGCAGTTGGTTGCGGCCGGGGTGACTGTCTCAGTGGATACCCTGCACGCGAAAACCGCTCAGGCGGCCGCGGCGGCAGGAGCCAGCATTATCAACGATGTTTCAGGCGGCATCGTGGACGAATCCATGTTTGCCACCATCGCCGGGCTACAGCTTCGCTACCCGCAGTTGAGCTATATTTGCCAGCATTGGCGGGGTAACCCGGAGGTAGCCAACCAGTTGGCGGTCTATGACAAGGTTGCGGTGGAAACCTGGAATGAGTTGGAGCGTCGCCTGGAACTGATGCGCCACGGCGGCATTGATATGCGCCGGGTCATTATCGATCCTGGACTGGGGTTTTCCAAGGTCGGTGAGCAGGATTGGGACGTGTTGGCTAACCTTGACGTGTTTTTACACCGCGGCTACCCGGTGTTGGTCGGCCCGTCACGAAAGCGATATCTGGCAGATTTGGAAACGGCGGCGAGTGACCGCCATCCTCGCGACGATGCCACCGCGGCAGTTTCCATGTTTTGCGCGCTTCACAAGGTTTGGGCGGTGCGCGTACACAACGTAGCCCCGGTAGCGGTGGCCGTCCAGGCGGCAGCCTTCCTCGATGCCCACCATCATCCCTGTTGAGAGGCGGTTTTAAAGATGACTTTACATGATGCATCCATATCGAATTCTCTAGGGGGAGTCTCCGGGCGCTCTGTTGACGTGGTTGACCGTTTGGACGAGCTGGATTCCATCACGCTGCGCGGGATTTTCGCGCGGGGCATTCACGGAGTTTTGGAATCTGAGCATCACGCCCCCCAGGATTTTTCGGTCGACCTCACCCTATGGTTCGATTCGCGGCGGGCTGCCAGCTCGGACGACGTGGCCCACACCGTTGATTACTCGGTTGTGGCTGAAAAAATTGTCGCGGTCATTGAAGGAAAACGCGCCTCCCTGATTGAACGTCTGGCTACGCACATCGCCTTGTCCGTGCTGGAGGATTCGCGCATTGCGGCAGTCCAAGTCACCTTGCATAAGCCTCATGCCTGCATGGACGTGCAATTCGAAGATGTGGCGATAAGCATTTTGCGCACGCGGGCGGATTTTGCAGCGCATCTAGCTGATTTTCCAGCCAATCTGACCCTGCGTCCCGAGCAAGCCCGCCCCGCAGTTTTGGCTTTGGGAGCAAACCTGGGCAATCCGCTGGGAACCTTGCGAGAGGTAGTGGCCGCCCTGCAGTCTGCCCCGGAGTTTGAACGGGTGGAAGTCTCGCCCTTGGCTCGGACCCGTCCGGTGCTGCAGCCCGGCGCCGCCCCGCAACCTGATTATTACAACGCGGTCGTGCGAGTGTGGTCGCGTCTGTCCGCGGCCGAGTTGTTGGATTTGGCGCATCATCTGGAAGACACTCACGGGCGGGAGCGTCCCTATCATTGGGCAGCGCGCACTTTGGACGTTGACGTGATTGACGTTGAAGGGGTAACTTCAGAGGACTCTCGCCTGGTCTTGCCCCACCCGCGAGCCGCTACTCGAGCGTTTGTCCTGGTGCCCTGGGCCCAGCTCGACCCTCACGCGACTCTGGAGGGTCGCTCCGTCTCCAAGCTCGCGGCTTGGGCACAAGACGCCAACGGAATCGTGAATCTGTGGACGGACTGGCTGGCGACTGACCCGGAACCGGGACAGACCGCACCGAACCTCCCTTCTGTACCCGCTTCCCCGGCCGCCCCCGACGATTCCCCGCTGGCTGAGACACAGGTCGGGGATCACGATGCTTTCGGTCTGTCGTCTTGGCAAGCTGCCCTGCCCCAAGCGGAGGCGCGGCCGCGCGTGGTCGACAATGACACCGAAATCGACATTATTCGTCAAGATTACAGCCCATCCGCCGGGGATTCTCCTTCCTCCTCTCAGTCCGAGCTGCCGGCTCCACAGTGGCAGCGTGTCAGGAAGCGGCGGCACTGATGAGCCACACGAAACCCATAGTTCTGGTGCTCTTAACCTTGGTGGTGGGAGCCCTCAGCGCCTCGTTGCTGAACTTCATGTACAACCAAGGCGCCTCGTTGCCGCGTGACGGTGTGGAGTTTGGCTTGGTCGCCCTGATTATTTCCCTCTTGAGTGCCTGGTTGGCGGCGCACGTGCAGAGGCTCAAGAAGCGTCAGGCGACCTGGATGAGCGCGGTGGGGGCCGCTCGGGTGGCGGCGCTGTCTCTCGCCCTGTCGCACACCGGTGCTATTTTCTTGGGCTATTTTGGGGCACAGACCATCTTTATCCTGGTAAACCTGGGAAACGATGCTCTGGCAGAGACATTATGGAAAAAGATTGTGGCGGTTATCGGCGCGGTATTGATGGTGGTAACCGGGCTGGTCATCGAAAAAGTCTGCACCATTGACCCGGAGGACCCGAAATCTCAATCCTCGCCCGGAGCCACCCCGGAAGCAGCTTAGATGCGTGGGGCAAAAGCGTCTCAAACCGGCGCTGGCATCAGTTTGTTTGCGCGTCGTCAACCAAGTAGCCCGCGGCGAACAGCAGGGAAATCGGGATAGCTTGACGGGTATGAGCCAGTTTCACCCCGGACTTACGGCGACGCTCGCCACGGCGGAACAACCAGAACTCAAGCCAAATACTGCAACCCAGTAATACCGTTCCGAAAGCTCCCAGAAGTATCAGCACGCGCCAATCCAGGTTTTTCGGATCAAATTTCACGTTGTCACTGGTCATTTCCCACGCCTCTTGATCGGGACTTTCCGAGGCGATGTCATCGCGTACCGCGGTGACAGTATCTCGTGCCACCAAAGCGGTCAAAGCCGTCAAAGCGGGGATAATACCCAGGCGCACCAAGGCTCTCGGTTTCTTTTCCGTAAATAAATCCGGGGAGGCGTACCAGGCAAAGGTCAGCAGGGAACCGATGCCGGTGATAGCGAGTTGGTGGGGGGTAACAATCTGGCCATGTGGACCCCGGCCGGAGGACTCGTGCCTTGTGGACGCGCTCATGAAAACTCCTTCGTTTTGACAAAATTCTAACAACTAACGGCGTGGACTTTCGGGTTTTGCGTTTCTAAGCCGTAACTTAGGAGCATGGTGGACACCGGCACAGACAAACAACGCGCGGCGAAACAGTCGCGCTCTCCGGTGTCCCCAAATGGTAGGAAATCCGGAACCACCACAGCGCGTAAATCACCGTCCAGGACAGCCGGAAAAACGCCCAAAAGCCACGGAAAGCCGCGTCCGCCAAAGTACACTGAGGCCCAAATTCGGCGCAACCGTCTGATTGCTCTGGCGATTGTAATTCTGGCAATCGTGGGAATGGTGTTAGCGATTCGTGAGGTCGCGGCCGCATTTACCCGGTGGCAAACCGCCCAGGCGGCCGAGGCTAAGGCTTATCAACTGCGGATGGAAGAACGCACTTTCCCCCCACCGAAGCCCTGCCCGGACAACTCCCTGGAGATTGCACTTACTCATCCCAGCGCCGTGATTAATGTCGGGGCTGGGGATCAGGCCGAAATGACTGTGCACAACACCGGTAAAACCGCCTGCACCGTGATGATTGACCCCGCGAAGGTAGGGATGCAAATCATTTCGGGCAACCAAATCATTTTCAACTCGACTAGCTGCCAACCCACGGATGCCCCGACCCAGCAACTGTTGCTGGACCGCGGCATGACTTGGAAACAAACTCTGAACTGGGACGGTCTGGTGCGTAACGCGGATTGTTCGCCAGCCAGTAACGTCGCAACTGCCGGTACCTATCGCCTCAACGCGGTGTGGAATGGAGCCGTTACCGGGCCAGAAACCGTCTTTGCTCTGCAGAATCCGCCCCCCGACCCCACCCCCGCGCCGGAAAATCAGCCGGAAACCAGTAACGAAAACCCCGCGAAAACAGTAGGATAAAACCATGAACGACGCGCAGAGATTCCGGGAAGTCATTACCATGTTGGCTCCGGGCACCGAGCTGCGCGACGGACTCGATCGGGTCATCCGGGCTCATGCCGGCGCCCTGGTGGTTTTGGGTTACGAGGACCACATCAGAAGGATATGTTCCGACGGTTTTGAGTTCGATATTGATTTCTCGGCCACGCGGCTGCGGGAACTGTGCAAAATGGACGGCGCAGTCATCATCGACCCGAACAAATGGCGGATTCGCCGCGCTAACGTCCAGCTGCTTCCTGACCCCTCCATTCCCACCACCGAATCCGGCATGCGCCACCGCACGGCTCACCGTGTCGCGGTGCAAAGCGGCAACCCGGTCATTGCCGTATCGCATTCCCTGCGGGCCATTTCGCTGTATCTGGGCAATAAACGCTACGTGCTGGAAGACCCGGAAACACTGCTGACCCGTGCGTCTCTGGCGATTGACACCTTGGAAAAATATCGGATTCGTTTGAACGAAGTCTCAGACCTGCTGACCACTATGGAAATCGACGACATGGTTACCGCCCGCGACGTGGCGCTGGTGGTGCAACGTCAAGAAATGGTGCGCCGGGTCGGACATGAAGTTTCCGATATGCTCATTCAGCTGGGCGAACATGGGCGTCTGTTAAAGATGCAGCAAGCCGAGCTGATGCGCGGTTTTGCGGTGAACCGTTCCCTGTTGATTCGTGACTATATCCCCGATGAATACTCAGAGGAAAAGGTGGTGAACCGCCTGGGTGAACTGGATGATGCGGAATTGTTGGATTTGAGCCTGGTGGCCCGCATTATCGGGGTGAGTGGAATGGGCTCGGAAATCCTCGAGATTCCTTTGAGTGCTCGCGGTTTGCGCATGTTGGCGCGGATTCCACGGCTTCCCGCCCATATTGTCGAAGCAATTACGCGCCGGTGGGGGACCTTGTCTGAGCTGCTGGAGGTTTCCACCGAAGAACTGATGGAAATCGATGGAGTAGGACCGGGACGGGCTCAAATCATTCACGACAGTCTGGAACAGGTCGTGGAAAACTCGGCTTTGGAACGAATTACCTCGCACTCGTAATCCCGCCTCGGTGACGGTGTCTCGCTAGAGTTCTTCCGGCCTATTTTTCCGACGAATTCGCTTCACGAGGGCGCTAATACCCCAAACCGTTACCGTCACAATGGCGCCGAGACCCAAGCCCAGCAACATAGCTAATAAGGTTTCCGTGAGCCAAGCACCGGCCGCGCCAGCCACTGGCAGAGTACTTGCTACCGCGTGGCCACAAGCCTGCATGAATCCAAATATGAGAGGCATCCCCAGTTCAGCTAGTCCGCTAAAGAACAGGTGTCCTCCCACCCACAGCATCGCCGCGACCCCGACTGTGGACAGAACCTTGAGGACAGCGGGCATCAGGCGAATCAGCATCAGTCCGATGACCTGGGAGACTTTGTGATGAGTGCGGCTCAACGCCAAGCCCACGTCATCCATCTTTACCAGTAGCGCAACCACTCCATAGACCAGCGCTGTAATCAGGATAGCCACCACAATCAGGGCCCCGATTTGCGTTGCTAGGCTCTGCGTGCGGACCTCATTTAGGGCCACCACCATAATCTCGGTGGACAAGATGAGGTCCGTGCGGGTGGCGCCCCGGACGATGCGTTTTTCTTCCTCCGCGGCGTTAGTTGAGGTTGGAGTGTTGTCGACAGCACCAGTCTGGTGGTGGAAAATCTGGCCCAAAATTTTTTCGGCGCCTTCAAAACATAAATATGTCCCTCCCACCATCAAGATGGGGGTGAGGGCAGCGGGCAGAAAATAATTCAACAGCAGCGCAACCACCAGGATTCCGGCTTTATTAATAATCGAGCCGCGGGCAATCTTGGCGATGACCGGAAGTTCTCGTTTCGGGGCTATCCTCGCTACATACTGCGGGGTGACGGCAGTATCGTCAATCACGACCCCAACGGCCTTGCCGCTGGCCCGGGCCGCTACCCCCGTCACGTCGTCAAGTGAAGTGGCTGCGGCTTTCGCCAGAGCCGCCACGTCATCCAGTAGCGCCAACAACCCAGCTGACAATATTTACCTCCCCAAATCGGTTTTCAGTCTAAACGTATTCCCGCCAGACTCGCGACCGGTGCAATCATTACCTGCCGAGTTACTCCGGTTCACCAGCTCATTTCTGCGGCAAATCCGGGCTTTCAGGGTGGCGGCGCATTTGTAGCACGATTAGTGTCGTGGCGACCAAGCAAACGATGGCGGTCAGGAAAGAACCTTCCACCCCGACGCTGCCGCCGGTAATCCACTCGGGGCCTACGAAAGTCCCTTGTAAGAGCCCGCGTTGTTCCCCGGTACCGGACACGATTGACCCCCAAAAAGAGCCCTGCATCGCGTTCCATCCAAAGTGCAGCCCGATAGGAAACCACAGCCGGTGTTTCCACAGGTAGGCCGCTCCCAGCAACGGTCCACCGCTGAGGGCCAGGGCGATGACGCCCATTCCCGTCATTCCGGGATTCATCAGGTGTAGCCCTCCGAACACTACGGTGGACATGGTGATGGCCCACACCGGCCCCCAGGCTCGGTCAAAGAGCCGCACCATTACCCCGCGGAACAGCAGTTCTTCCCACACGCAAGACATGAGACCCATAGCTAGGCCCAGACCCACGCCGGGCTCGATACTGACCTTTACCAGCTGCCAGTGCCCGCTGGCCCACAAGATCAGCATCGGCAGGCTCACCAGCCCCGCCCCCACAGCGATTCCCGCCAGGGTTTCGGGCAATGCTGGTTTGACCGCGAGCTCCGACACTCGACGTTTCGCAAACAATCTCACCAGGAAGCGGTACACGGCAATCTCTGCGATGCACAGAATCAGACCGCAAAACCCTAGAGCTAGAGGCGCGTCAAAAATTCCCTGGGGAGAGTTGCCGGTGCCCGCCACGGCATCGTAGATATTCAATGCTAAGCCGGTAACCACCAGGTAGACCCCAATCAGCGCCAGGGGCAGCAAAGTCACTTGCATCCACACGCCCTTTTCCCCGGCCAAGCGTGCTTTGGCGGTACTTGCGGCTACCAGGGGATTGTCCGCGGCGTGTTCATTAGGCTCGGTCGGTTGAGGTTCTGGGAGCATCTGGTTCATATTTTCATTTTACTGCAGCCAGATTTGGTCCGCCTCACGACCGGTTTTGTCGCAGCTGCGCTGTTTTGGTATGATTGCTCTTTGGTGTCTGTTTTTAGTCACCCAGAGTCGCGCGAAGAAACTCGCGCGAACAGCGGGCTCGCTCCGTTCGAGCTCCGGACGCAACCTAAAATGCCGTTCTTGAACCAAGGACCCAAAGGAAGGCGGACCGGCCCCCGGACGGTACAGCTATGTCCGCGGGGCGGCTACAAAGCCTTAGATTCCAGACAAATTCAAGAAACGGAGTTACTGTGCCTACCATTGAACAACTCGTCCACCAAGGACGTACCAGCAAGCGCACGAAGTCCAAGACCCCGGCCTTGGCAGGCTCTCCGCAGCGTCGTGGCGTGTGCACTCGTGTGTACACCACCACCCCGAAGAAGCCGAACTCGGCTCTGCGTAAAGTCGCTCGTGTGCGTCTATCTTCCGGCATCGAAGTCAGCGCCTACATTCCCGGCGTTGGCCACAACCTTCAGGAACACTCCATCGTGCTGGTGCGCGGTGGCCGTGTGAAGGACCTTCCGGGTGTGCGCTACCACATCGTGCGCGGCGCTCTTGACACCCAAGGTGTGCGCGACCGTAAACAGGGTCGTTCCAAGTACGGTGCGAAGAAGGAGAAGAAGTAAGAATGCCTCGTAAAGGACCGGCGCCTAAGCGCCCACTCATTGCAGACCCGGTGTACAACTCTCCGCTGGTCACCCAGCTCGTTAATCGCGTCCTGTTGGACGGTAAAAAGTCCGTGGCTCAGAGCATCGTCTATGGTGCGCTGGAAGGCGTAGCTCACAAGACCGAGCAGGACCCCATCGTGGTACTCAAGCGCGCCATGGAAAACATTCGCCCGCATCTGGAGGTTCGTTCCCGTCGTGTCGGTGGGGCAACTTACCAGGTTCCGGTGGAAGTCAAAGCCTCTCGCGCGACCACTCTGGCGTTGCGTTGGCTGGTGGATTTCTCCCGTCAGCGTCGGGAAAAGACCATGACCGAACGTCTCATGAACGAAATCTTGGATGCTTCCAACGGCTTGGGTGCCGCGGTGAAGCGCCGTGAGGACGTTCACAAGATGGCTGAAGCTAACCGCGCCTTTGCCCACTACCGTTGGTAGTCGCCGGGCAGTCGCTCCTGTAAGCTCCGGATGTAAACCCGCACCGAGTGACTTACTAGAATTATTAAGAAATAACAAACACTAACGAAGGGACACGCCCGTGGCACTTGACGTGCTAACTGACCTTAAAAAGGTCCGCAACATTGGCATCATGGCACACATCGATGCTGGTAAGACGACCACGACGGAACGCATCCTGTTCTACACCGGTATCAACTACAAAATCGGTGAAACGCACGATGGCGCTTCGACTATGGACTGGATGGAACAGGAACAAGAACGCGGTATCACCATTACCTCCGCGGCTACGACCTGTTTTTGGAACAACAATCAGATCAACATCATCGACACTCCCGGACACGTGGACTTCACCGTTGAGGTGGAACGTTCCCTGCGCGTCCTTGACGGAGCGGTAGCGGTGTTTGACGGTAAGGAAGGCGTGGAACCGCAGTCCGAAACCGTGTGGCGCCAGGCTGACAAGTACAACGTGCCGCGTATCTGCTTCATCAACAAGATGGACAAGCTGGGCGCTGATTTCGACTTTTCGGTCCAGACCATCATTGACCGCTTGGGGGCTCGTCCGGTAGTGATGACTTTCCCGATGGGCGCGGAATCCGACTTTGTCGGTGTCGTTGACGTTTTGCGTCAGCAAGCCGTGTATTTCCCTGAGAAAGACGCCGATGGTAACGATACCAAGGGCGCCGTTGTCGAGTACAAAGACATTCCCGCGGAATATCAGGAAAAGGCCGCCAAGTACCTGGAGACCGCTACCGAAGAGGCGGCTGAGGCCAGCGATGAGCTGATGGAGGCCTACCTTGAGAACGGTGAACTAAGCGTTGACCAGATTAAGCAAGGAATCCGGGCGCGTACCGTCCGTTCCGAGATTTACCCGGTCTATGGTGGCTCCGCCTTTAAGAACAAGGGCGTGCAGCCCTGCTTGGATGGGGTTATCGACTACCTGCCCTGCCCGTTGGACGTGGAGGAGGTTCGCGGTTTCCGTCCCGGTCACGAGGAGGAAGGCGAAACCGAATCCCGCAAGCCTGACGAGAACGAGCCGTTTGCCGCTTTGGCTTTCAAGGTGGCCGTGCACCCGTTCTATGGCAAGCTGACCTACGTGCGCGTATACTCCGGGAAGGCCGAACAAGGCACCCAGATTTACAACTCCACTAAGGGAAAGAAAGAGCGCGTGGGCAAGCTGTTCCAGATGCACTCCAACCACGAAAACCCGGTGGAAGTTGCGCACGCTGGCCACATCTACGCCTTCATCGGCTTGAAGGAAACCACTACCGGCGACACGTTGTGCGCCATTGACAAGCCGATTGTGCTGGAATCCATGACCTTCCCCGAACCCGTGATTCACGTGGCGGTGGAACCGAAGTCAAAGGCTGACCAGGAAAAGATGGGTATCGCCATCCAGAAGCTGGCCGAAGAAGACCCGACCTTTACCGTGCGTTTGGACGAGGAAACCGGCCAGACCGTTATCGGCGGTATGGGCGAGTTGCACTTGGACATCATCGTGGACCGGATGAAGCGCGAGTTCAAGGTGGAAGCTAACGTCGGCAAGCCCATGGTGGCTTACCGCGAGACCATCAAGAAGAAGGTCGAGAAGGTCGAATACACCCACAAGAAGCAGACCGGTGGTTCCGGCCAGTTCGCGAAGGTGTTGGTCACGTTCGAACCGTTGAGCGAGGAAGAACGGGGCGAAGGCAAGACCTACGCTTTCGAAGACAAGGTCACCGGGGGACGCGTCCCGCGCGAATACATTCCTTCCGTTGACGTGGGCATCCAGGAAGCTATGGAATCCGGCGTTTTGGCCGGCTACCCGATGGTGGACGTGAAGGCGACGTTGGAGGACGGCGCTTATCACGAAGTCGACTCATCGGAAATGGCTTTCAAGATTGCCGGCAATATGGTGTTCAAGGAAGGCGCCAAGAAGGCGAACCCCGTCATCTTGGAACCCATCATGGATGTGGAAGTCCGCACCCCCGAGGAATACATGGGCGACGTCATCGGCGACCTGAATTCTCGCCGCGGCAACATTGCCTCCATGAACGACGGCCAGGGCGTGAAGGTTATTCGCGCCAAGGTGCCGTTGTCAGAAATGTTTGGCTACATCGGCGACCTGCGTTCCAAGACCCAGGGCCGCGCGGTGTTCACCATGCAGTTCGATTCCTACGCCGAGGTTCCGCGTTCGATTTCCGAAGAAATCATCGCCAACAACCGCGGTGCATAAGGGTTCTTTTCCTTTTTGGCAGTGTCCCCGGCACGTAGCCGGGTGCGTCTCGAAAGCCGCTGGGGACACTCCAGGAAAAACCCGCAAAAATCCGCAAGAAGAAAAATCAAGAAAAACCCAGGTAGGAAAATCCGTAAGATAGTGGTAATCTGACATCTGCTTATTTATTACGGAGCAAAACTACCTAAAGTCCAGGAGGAAAGAAAGAAGTGGCACAAGGCACTTATACTCATGACAAGCCGCACGTTAACGTCGGCACCATTGGTCACGTTGACCACGGCAAGACTACTTTGACTGCAGCTATCACCAAGGTGTTGGCTGACAAGTATCCGGATTTGCCCGCAAACAAGTTCACCCCCTTCGATCAGGTGGATAACGCTCCGGAGGAACGTCAGCGCGGCATCACCATCAACGTTTCTCACGTTGAATACGAAACCCCCAACCGTCACTACGCTCACGTGGACGCCCCTGGCCACGCCGACTACATCAAGAACATGATTACCGGCGCTGCGCAAATGGACGGCGCTATCCTCGTGGTGGCTGCCACTGACGGCCCGATGGCTCAGACCAAGGAGCACATCCTGTTGGCCAAGCAGGTCGGCGTGCCTTCCATCCTGGTCGCTCTGAACAAGTGCGATTCCCCGGATGTGGACGAAGACATGCTGGAAATCGTGGAGGACGAAATCCGTGAAGACCTGGAGAAGCAGGGCTTCGACCGCGACTGCCCGATCATCCACCTTTCCGCTCTGAAGGCTCTGGAAGGCGACGCCGAGTGGACCAAGAAGGTTGAAGAGCTCGTGGAAGCGGTTGACACCTACATTCCTGAGCCTGTTCGTGACCTCGACAAGCCGTTCTTGATGCCTATCGAAGACGTCTTCACCATTACCGGCCGCGGCACCGTGGTGACCGGTCGTGTGGAGCGCGGCAAGCTGCCGTTGAACGCCGAAGTCGAAATCGTGGGCATCCGTCCGACGCAAAAGACCACCGTTACCGGTATCGAAATGTTCCACAAGTCCATGGACGAGGCCTACGCCGGCGAGAACTGTGGTCTGCTGCTGCGCGGCACCAAGCGTGAAGATGTGGAGCGCGGCCAGGTTATCTGCATTCCTGGTTCCGTGACCCCGCACACCAAGTTCGAGGGCAAGGTCTACATCTTGAAGAAGGATGAAGGCGGACGTCACAAGTCCTTCTACGATGGCTACCGCCCGCAGTTCTTCTTCCGCACCACCGACGTTACCGGTGTTATCCACCTGCCCGAAGGCACCGAAATGGTTATGCCTGGCGACACCACTGAAATCAGCGTGGAGCTGATTCAGCCTATCGCTATGGAAGAAGGCCTCGGCTTCGCTATCCGCGAAGGCGGCCGTACCGTTGGTTCCGGCAAGGTGACCAAGATTATCGCGTAATTACCTACGGTCAATTACACAGCGGTGGGCAGGAAACTTCGGTTTCCTGCCCACCTTGCTATAAAGCGACAGAACCCGGCAATGGTCCTCATAGCTTTCCGGCTTGGCTATAATTCAAAAGGCTGTTCGTAACCTACAATTGACGTACAGGGAGGGGTTGCAGTGCATTCCGATGTCTTGGACGACAGATTTTTTGCCATCTTGGCAGAATTTTTGTCCTGGATGCACGGTCCTCGCAAAGACGTGGTCGATGTGGAATCCGGACGGTTGCTGACCCGGGTCGCTACGGCTTCCCCCGAAGACGCCCAGGAATCTTTGATGACGGTGCAGGCAGCACAGGTGGTCTGGACTGAAATGGGGCCCTATGGGCGCGCCAAAGTTTTGGCCCGATTTTCCCAGTTAGTGTGGAAGTACCAAAACGAAATGGTCGCCCTGTCGCAAATGCTCAGCGGCAAATCATTAATTGATGCCCACGAAGAGTTTCTCGATGTTTTGTCCACCGCGAAAAACATCAAATTTTCCAGCCGTAGGCTGGGCAAACACCGAGCTGGTAGGGGAGCGCTACCCGGTTCGCGGTGGCGTGTTTACCAGCGTCCCTTGGGCATAGTGGGAATTTTCACGTCACCTGACTGGCCGCTTTCTTCAATCAACGATGTCCTACAGGCGATTGCGGCGGGCAATGCGGTCGTAAACTTCGTGACCCCCCAGGCGGCCTTGGGCGCTGTACTGATGCACGCCATGTTGGTAGATGCGGGAATGCCGTACGGTTTGTGGAAGATTATTCCGGACACAACTTCAAAAGCGGGGCGCGCCGTCATTCCTGGTCTAGATATGGTCACGGTTTTAGGCTCGGAAAAGTTAGGACGCCGGATTTCGAGAATTTGCCAGGAATACCGGGTTCCGTTCAAGGGTTTCCTGCAGGTGCTTAACGTTGGGGTGATTTGTGAAGATTGCCGTTTTGATCATGCGGTCCGGGCGATGGCCCGTGCTGGTTTCCAACACGCGGGACAAACCGTAAACAGCGCCGAAATCATCTGGGTGCAGGATTCAATTTTTGATTACTTTAAACTCGCCTTGAAAGACTTTGTGTCAGACCAGGTTGCCATTGGTTCTCTGGATTCTGCTGAAACCACCTTGGGTGCTATGCTGACACCGCAGCGGGCGCAAACCATCCAGGAGCTGGTGGACGACGCGGTCCAACGATGGGCTGAGCTAGTCCTAGGCGGCAACACCGCCCCGGACCTGGGACCGTCCTTCTATGAACCGACCATCCTCGCCAGAGTGCCGCAGGACGCCGCAATCTGTGCAAGTGAGCTTCACGGCCCCCTCATCTATCTGCAACCATTCCAGGACCTCACGGAAGTATCACGCTTCTTGGGCACGTCTCGGCACAGTTACTGTATCTATCTGTTCACTGAATCCGAGTTCATGATGCGCGATTTCATCCAAGCAGCCAACGGCGCAGCGGTAATCATCAACGACTCCTACATGAGTCTGTACTCGACGTGGCAAGCTCCGATTCAGGGTATCAGGAGTACCGGCTCCGGCATCCGTCACGGGTTGGAGTCGATTCTGCAGTATTCCCGCGTTCAATCCGTGGCCAGGCAGGAAGGTCATCCCTGGATTTCAAACGACCTCCAGCCCGGAAACCGGATGGAACGGTGGAGCTTTTTCTCTAGCCGTGCCGCAGTGATTGCCTCGATTCTGTTCACCGATACGGTGATTGCTTATGCGTGGCGCAACCTGCGACATCACATTAAGAATCGGATTCACGGCCCGGTATAGAACCGCTTTCGTTTCGCTGCGTCAGAGTGACAACGGATTCGGACAAACTGGAGAAACGAACCCTTAGATTACAGTCAGGAAGGAGGAGACATGGAATACCCCAAGGGTATCGACGACAAGTTCATGACGTCCTTGCTCATTGCCGGTCGTGGCGAGAGCGGTGCTGATGCTCCGGTTTACAATGTCCAGACTTGGGAATCCTTCGGAACCCTGCATTGCTCCACCTTCTCTGATGGAGAACAATCCGTGCTTCGGGCTCATGCCGTGAGTGAACAGTGGTCACAAGAGAGCATTTACACGCGTTCACGCATTCTGTACCGATTCTTGAGACGAGTTGTGCGTTACTATGAGCCGATTATTGGGCTCGACCAGCTGTTGAGCGGGAAATCCTGGCTGGACGCTTCCTCAGAGTATTTTTACATGATTACCCAGGTACGGGGCATTAAGCGACATTTGAGGTATCTGTGGAAACCGCGCCGGGGTGGGGGCTCGGTACCGCTGTCCACCTATCGGGTTTGGTACCGCCCCATGGGGGTAGTAGGGATGTTCACTTCCGCGGACAATCCAATTTCTATGGTCTGCGATATCTTGAACCCTATTATGGCCGGTAACACGGTGGTCAATTTCGTGACTCCCCAGGCGGCTCTGGGAGCCCTGTTGATGAAAGCGGTGCTGGTGGACGCCGGGATGCCCGCAGACGTGTGGCGCATCGTGGTTTCGGAATCTTCACAGTTCGGGATGCAGTTCATTCCGGCCCTCGACTATGTTTCAGCCATCGGACCGAACCGGATGTGTCAAAAAATCTCGATGGAGTGTGCTCGCCACTCGGTGCCCATTTCTTGCTTTGGAGGGGTTAAAAACATTGCGTTGGTGATGGATGACGCGAAATTGTGGGACGCGGCGAAAGCCTGTGCTCGTTCGGCTTTCCTGAACGCCGGCCAATCCACGAAAGCTGTCGAGATTATTTTTGTGCATGAATCAGTGCGAGAACCGTTTGAACAGATGATGCTCCAATATACCCATGAGCAGATTCGGGTCGGGCGATTCGTGGATCGGCACGCCACTATGGGCTCCATGATGTACCCTGGCCGAGTCAAGAATTGTGAAAAAGTTGTGAAACTGGCTCTTGAGAACGGCGCCCGGGTACTGACGGGGTCCCATCCGCGTCCTGAGATTAGTCCGACTTTTTTGAGCCGACCATCGTGGCGGATTTGCCTCCTGATTTGGAGCTTCTGGAAACGGAAGTGTACGGACCGGTAGTGGCGCTGCTATCGTTCAAAGACATCGCGAACGTGGTGCGCCTGGTAACGGGGTCACGAGTGATTGATTCTGCCGCCGTCTTTACTCGCGACATCGATTTCGTGCGGACCCTGATTAACAATGCACAGTTTGCCGCAGTCAGCGTCAACGACACGTATTTCTCGATGGATATGTCGTGGAAGGCGCCGATTCAGGGCAAAAGCGAAAGCGGCCAGGGGATTCGTCATGGTCTGGAAGCAATTTTGCAATACACCCAGGTATTTTCGGCCGCGCGTTTGAAGTCCATTTCCTGGGTACCGAAAGACTGGCGTTCCGGAAACTGGACGGAACGCCTGACTTTCTGGTTTATGGGGTTATATTCTTGGCTGTCGCGTAACGTGACCGACACCGTGGTCGCGGATGGGATCAGTAATTTTTTCCGGTGGATACGAGACCGATTTGTCGGCCCGGTGTAACCTTTTGCTTTCCGGTTGGATTCCTTTCACTCACCCTGTAGTTCGATATGTGAGACGAGTTTTTTTCAAAACGTGAATAGCGTTATGGTGAGTTTCAATATTCACCAAAACGAAGGATTTTCCTGATGCGTAGAATAATTGCCTCAATAGTCGTCGGTATGGCCGCTTTGGCGCTGGCGGGTTGTTCCTCTACAGACGCCACCAAGGGAGGTGCTGCCAGCGGAGATGGCAAATACAAAGTCGCTATTGCCCAGTACGCCAGTTTCCCGCCCTTGGACGAGGCAGTAGCCGGATTTAAAGCCGCTTTAAGTGAAGCTGGCCTGGAAGTTTCCTATGACGCTTCCAATGCCCAAGGGGACCAGACCAACGTGAACTCCATCGCCTCAAAGTACGCTGCGGGTGATTACGATTTGGTGTTTGCTATCGCCACCCCTATGGCTCAGTCCATCGCCCAAAACGTGGTCGATACCCCGGTACTGTTCACCGCGGTGACGGATCCGGTGGCAGCGGAGCTGGTGGAATCTAACGAGGCGCCGGGTTACAACGTGACCGGCACTACGGATATGAATCCGGTGGCGAAACAGATTGACCTGGTCAAACAGGTGATTCCCGATGCTCAAAAGGTTGGCATTATCTACTCTTCCGGAGAGGTAAACTCGCAGGTACAAGTCAAATTGGCGAAAGCTGAAGCTAAGAAACAAGGGTTGGAAGTGGTGGAAAAAACCATCACTAACACCGCCGAAGTTCAGCAGGCTGCTCAGACTCTGACCGGAGTCGATGCCATTTTCATTCCTACCGATAACACCGTGGTAGCCGCGTTGGATTCCGTGCTGCAGGTGGCGGAGGAAAAGGGCATCCTTACGGTGGCTGGTGAGTCCAGTTCGGTCGGTAACGGTGCGGCTTTGACGCTGGGTCTGGATTACACAACCTTGGGCCATCAGACCGGAGAAATGGCTGTGAAAATCTTAAAGGGCGAGGCTAAACCCGCAACTATGCCGGTGGAAGCCCAAAAAACTCCGTTACTGGTGATAAATCCGGAGGCCGCCGAGAAGCAGGGACACCCGATTCCCGCTGAGCTTTCGGCTAAAGCCGACAAGGTGGTTTACGAGTAACCGCAGTGTTTAGACAACAGCCCATCCTGCCTAAAAGCGGGGTGGGCTTTTGCGATGTTGGAACCGCGCGTGTTTCCAGGGCCCTATTTTGGCTGGGATGTCAGGCTCGTGTTTTAATTAGTGGGTGAGCGACCCCGAGAACGTAACCGGGGAACCTTGTGAATACACGTAAGGATTTGAAAAAATATGATTGGTGCGGTGGAGCTGGGCCTGATTTATGGGCTGATGGCCTTGGGGGTGTACCTCACATTCAGAATCCTCGATTTCGCCGATTTGACGATTGATTCGAGTTTCACCACCGGAGCGGCAGCTTGCGCGGTCGTTATCCTCGGCGGGGGCAGCCCGTGGCTGGGAACCCTGGCGGGATTCGCGGTGGGACTGATTGCCGGGCTGATTACCGGTTTGCTGAATACCGCGGGGAAAATACACCCCCTGCTGGCGGGAATCTTGACCCAGATTGGTTTGTATTCGGTGAACCTGCGCATTATGGGCAAATCCAACCTGCCGTTTCGGCGTGAAGAATCACTGTTTACGCCACTGCGGGAGGCCAATCTGGTGGGGACGTGGGTCAGCGTAGCGATTCTGTTGGTGGTCCTGCTGGTAGCCTGCGGGATAGTCGTGTGGTTCCTGTCCACCAATCTGGGTTTAGCTTTGCGCGCCACTGGGGATAACGAAGAAATGGCGCGTGCCCAAGGGGTGAACACCGACTTGGCCAAACTGGTCGGCTTGGCGCTGTCCAACGGCTTGGTGGCGCTGTCCGGTTCTCTCATCGCCCAATATCAAGGCTTTGCGGATATTTCTATGGGCATCGGGCTGATTATCGCCGGTCTAGCCTCGGTTATCATTGGCACCGCGGTCATTCCCACCGGACGCATCTGGATGGCAGTGTTGGCAGTGGTGGGCGGCTCTGTCGTGTATCGCGTCATCATTCAAGCTGCCTTGATGATTCCGGGATTCAACCCTAACGACATGAAACTGTTGAGCGCCATCATCGTGGTGGTGTTCCTCATTGCCCCACGGTGGAAAGGCTTTCTTTCGTGGCAAAAGAACCATCCCATTGCGGAGTTCTCCGGGGTGCAGCCCTGGGACACGGCTGACGCCGAGGAGCTTGACTCCGGCGATACCCGCCCGGCGGATAAAAATATCACCAAACGGACCCGACGGAAGGGGCTGTGAACCATGCTAGAACTTTCGCATATTTCCAAGGCGTTTTTCCGTCACACCGTTAATGAAAAAATTGCTCTGCGTGACATCTCCCTGCAGTTGGACGAGGGCGACTTTGTGACCGTCATTGGTTCCAACGGAGCGGGCAAATCGACCTTGCTGAACATCGTCTCGGGACGTTACCGCCCGGACTTGGGACAGATACATATTGACGGCCACGATGTGACGCGCAAACCTGACTACAAAGTGGCGCGTTACGTGGGACGCGTGTTCCAAGACCCGATGGCGGGAACCTGCCCGCACATGACTATTGAAGAGAACTTGGCGATTGCCTGGGCACGCACCCATGGGCACGGACTGGGACTTGGGGTGACCCGTGCCCGCAAGGCGCAGTTCCGCGAAGATCTCAAGGTTTTGGAGCAAGGTTTGGAAAATCGCCTAACAGCCCGCGTGGGGTTGCTCTCCGGTGGGCAACGTCAAGCGCTGTCCCTGGTGATGGCGGTGTTCACCCAGCCGAAGATTTTGCTGTTGGACGAACACACGGCGGCTTTGGATCCGGCACGTGCCGAGTTGATTACCCGCTTGACCCAGGAGCTAGTGGCGCGCCACGGACTGACCACCCTGATGGTGACCCACAACATGGAACAAGCTCTGCACCTGGGCAACCGCCTCATCATGATGCATGAGGGCGAGGTCATTATGGAACTGAGCGGGAAAGATAAGGAAAACGCGACCGTGGACGACCTGCTGGCCCAGTTCGCCAAGTTCAAAGGCGCGGCGCTATCTGACCGGACCATGCTGTCCTAAACGGGAAATCTTATCATCGGCATTGCATCTCACTGTAGATGATAGAGTGAGACCTCCCGATGCTTCTGGATAATCAAGCGATATGTCAAAAGATACGTTGGGTCAACGATGGTATTTTGTGCTCACCTAGTGTCACTAAGAAGGTTCACCAAATGTGGTACGAACATGGTACGTATTGGACTAGAATAGCGTAGAGGTTCCGACAGTATCTGCTTGAAAGGGGTAGAGAATGTTCAAGAAAATTGTATTCGTAACTGTATTTAGTATCTGTATGCTACAGGCTGGGAACGTTGCAGTTGCCTACGACGGTGAGGGGGCAAATAAAAATACTGTAGATGTTGAAATGCTAAGTAATGAACTGCGTTTAGCTATTGTAGAAAATCGTCCAGTAAGTTCTATGTCAAAGCAAGAACAACTGGAATTAGCTGAATTGCTTCCTGCGGACGGGAGTGCTATAAGTTTTCAATCGGATGTGTATGGACAATTGCGTTCGGCTAAGGGAATATGTACGGCTTCAACTCAAAACATACACCTACGCACATCTATGCAAAAGAATTACATTGGAAACAAGCCAGAAACGCATTGCGATAATGTTGCAAAGTATATTCAAATGGACACTGTTATATTTCGTAAAGAATGGTATGGATGGGGGAACCCAACAGCCTATAGCAGTTACAGACTTAATGTGAAGGATTTTACTAATAAAGGAATCGCTCGGAAGTGTGTTGATCAGACTAAACACGATTGGAGGGCAATCAATAGTCATTATATTGTTGATAAATTTGGATGTAAGCATACGTTGTATAGCTCTACAACGGCGGAAGGTCTTAAGTGCGGCTGAACAGACAATCTTGCGCAACGGGGTCTGATGCGACATTCCTGACGCTCTCTCTGTTGGGAGTGCTGTTTTCAGAGATTGGAATAGAGGGGTATCTATCGGAGGACAATTTTTATCAACGTTTCGCCGATGCAGATATTTCTTTACTTGAGGATATTTCACTTTCATTGACCAAGGTAGAAACAATCTCTGATGATCGAGGTATTATTTCCCTCCAAAATTTTCTTGATTTATACCCCTGGGGGCGATGGAAAAAGATTTATAAGCTTCCCCTGTCGCCTCAACCATTTTCAGCTCTCAATAGGGAAATATTTTCTCGGCTAGGCAAGCGCGTGCAACGCTTACTTACCGGGGAGCATGAGCAGCCAGAAATTGCCTTCAATGTGGAAGCTGTTGATGATGACGGTTTTGATACTGCAGATTGCTACTGGTGGAGTTTTGACGCAAAGCCTCCGTATCGAGTAACTCTGCCGGGAAAGTACGACATAAATTCGCAACTCTGGCTGCCTATACTGACTGATGAATTCCAAATTATCTCTCCGGGATGGCACGCAGCAAATACGACACACGATAAAAATAACGCGGTTAAACTACTGGAAATTAATTCTTATAGTGATTGGGTTTCTTTGTGCAAACATTTTCCTTTCGTAAAATCAGCACCGTTCCCCTTGAATGATATTAATGGTGCGCCCCCGAAATGGATCACTGCCGACTTAGACTCGGCGCGTAATACGTATGACGCTATCAAATTGTCTGTTAGAGGTTACTTTGACGCTGCCTACCGATTGCAAGACCAAATCGATGGCATCCCTTGCTTACTGATGGGCTGGAATCCCGGTGCCACGATTTGGCTGCGTCCGTCAGTCTCTGATGTATGAGAACTGTGGTGCCTCATATAGTATGAGTGCGAAATTGAAGCGTGCTGGGTTTTGTTCCGCTTCTTATACGGGGTTCAGTGCATTCAGCGCAGACATATTTGCGCCTTAATATACTCACCTAAAAAAATTTACTGAGAGAATTCCTTCTGCAGCAGGTGTTTCAAAGGCTTTAGCAGCGAAGCTTTGCGCACAGAGCCGACGTACAGGAGGCGGTACAATGCGGGAGCGTGAACAGGAGGAAGAATGACAAGAGGTGATATCGGCATGAGGGCGAGGAAGCCCATGCTTACTATTGACGAGCAAATCGAGCATCTGAAGTCGAAGGGTGTCAAATTCGAGCTGTGCTCCGACGATGCCGCCGCCGTCTATCTCGAGCATGCGAACAATTACTTACGCGTTGCCGCGTACAGGAAACTATATTCTCGGCAGGTAAACGGGGCGAGTTCTGGGTCATATGTCAACCTCGACTTCGAGGATCTGGTCGAGCTCTCCTCAATAGACCGCCGCCTGCGGGAGGCGCTTCTCGCTGCTGCGATAGACGTCGAGCACTTCGCGAAGATTGAGCTTCTACGGCGATGTGGGGAGCATTCCGAGGGCGGGTACTCCATCGTGTCAGACTACTTGGAATCTGTGGGCTCAGCTCAACGTTTCCGAATCGAAGGGGCGCTCGATGCCAGAGCTGGCAGAGGAAGTGCGCACGACGAATACTCGGGCGATCTCATCGCCCACTACGCCGGTGCTTATCCAATTTGGGTGTTCCTCGAGGTTGTGGAGTTTGGAGCACTCGTTGACCTTTGGCGCTACTGCTCGGAGAGGTGGAGTGAACAGTCTATGCGCGACGAGCATTATGTCCTCAAGAGTGTCAAGGCTCTGCGCAATGCATGCGCCCACAACAGCCTGATTGTCAACGGGTTCACGAGCACTGCTGCCAACACCAGATATCAGGTGTCGCGCTCCATAGCAATCTCCCTCGCGGAGAAAGGAATACCCAAGACGAAGTCAAGACGAGCGAAGCTCAAGAATCTTAGGGTGGCACAGATTGCAGCAACCCTCTACTCCGTCAACGCATTCTGCGAGCTCGACACGACGAGGATGCGTCACGCGAGGCGCATGGGAGACGTGCAGAGCTATGCGAAGGGCTGCGGAGTGCTCTCCAGGGCAAATGACGGTATTGTGTCGTTCTTCGACTTCCTCTGGAAGATGGTTGACATCTGGCTTCCAGTGGAGTAGTAATATAGACACATGGAAAACCTTCGGGTTTTGTAAGGGCGGGACCCACTGGGTCTCGCTCTAGTTTTTTCTAAGGCTTGCTTGAGTACAGCGCCTGGGCAGACTGGCACACATCCGTACTCACAATCAGGTTTGCCCCGGTAACAGGTGTGGCACAGCCAGTAACATTGTCGTCGCCGTAAGCGTGACAGGAAGCGTACGATTTAAATGTAAGTGTGCAATGGGTTTCGCTGAAGATTTAGGAGAGTTCGGAATGCTGCGAAGCCTGGTTGGATGATAGAGAAGTGAAAGCGCAAAATTGCATTATGAAACGTGATGAGTTCGGAGCATTGCTAGGTGTAATAGAAATGAGAACCGACGACGCGGAGAGATAGATTAGGGATTTACGATAGGAAACGAAAGGGATTTTGGAAGACTTACCCTGTAAAGTATGGGGTATTACGTGCGTACAGAAATGAGTTTGATCAAGCTGCTCAAGGCGATAATGTAGGAATTGGGAAATAGGGTGAAGAAGGTATGAACTACTCGAAAAATAAAGAAGAAAAGAGCAATTATATTCTTCGTAAAGCGTTATACTTTTTAGCCATGATGTTCGCACTGTTGGTGTGTACTATTGTCGCTATTGTTGTTTTTGCTGAATACGGAATAACAAATTATTCCACAGAGTATCTTACCTCTTTGAATTTAACGCTTGTTACGATGATATTCGCATTAAATACATTGCCTTCTTATATTCAAAAGAAAGATTACGAAAGTGCTAATCTCGATGTGATAATTAGTAAGGAAAAGCAAGAAACTGTTGTGGATGTGGTTACCGTGATTTTCACTGTGCTGTCAATCGTCACTACATCTGTCTGCGTAGCAAAGCCGCTGAGTCAAATGTCAGTAGCTAAACAAAATGATACTGTAGTTAGTTGGTATGAAGAATGTCCAACATTGATTGTTAATCTAGTGGCTTACACCATTGTCATCGGTCTGCTGATTGTCTTCTCTCAGAATCGTGATACGCCGATTAGTAGCTTTATACAGCAAGTTCAACGGTTAAAGATATTAATTTCGAGTGATGCTTCCGAGCGTAAGACGTGCTGGTTGGATGATATGCTAATTGTCCTATTGGTTGTGCCAGCATTTTTATTTGCAGCAATGTCAACAAGTTTTTTAGGGCTCAGCTTACTATTCACTATATTGATTAGTGCCTCGTTGTTTTTGCATGCCCGATATGAAATTCTAATTCTTGGGACAAGACGACGAATTAGTTGTTCAGAAATAATTGTACAAGTGTTCATACTACTAATCTTTGGGTTTTGTTTAGCAGCCGTACTCTCATATTCACACACAATTCTTCAATTTGCTTATTGTATCTACTTATTTATAATGGCTTTCTGTGTATTTGTACTAGCGCCATTTAGATCCAAAGGCTACATTCGCGTTAAACTATACAACTATTTACTAAACATGGCACTAAATTTAACAAGGGAACAAGTTGTGGCACTTAAAATTCTTTTAGATGATGTATTAAACCCCAGGCTCGCACAACTTATCAACACCAGGCTAGATATTTCACATACGGACTACTCTCTTGATTCTAGATTTGACTCTATCATATTTGAGACCATACCCATCCGTAATTCTAGTACTAATTAAGGCAGTTTTATATTATCTATCTTCACATGTATCCCTTTTGTCGGCTTGGGGACAATATTGGCGTTTGAGCCGGTCTGTTATCCGCGCTAATGCTAGCGGAGACCCCTCACCACCTTCTTGCTCAACATCCGTAAGGTACGCCCAAAATTTGCCATGCGAAAGCCTAGAAGTGTAAGCTAGTGCTTCGGCGCGTCTTGAGGCGGGTACGCCTCGTGAGAGCGCCAAATCCCCAGGTAAGGTGCCTGACGGGAATGGAAATCCAACGGTGCGAGTTTTCGCTTGTGTTGCGTTTACAAATGCGACACACCCGAAAGCGTGTACCGGTGAAGAACCAGTTAGAGAGAGGTTAGCCCATGGCGGGACAAAAAATCCGCATTCGGCTGAAGTCTTATGACCATGAGGTCATTGACTCCTCGGCAAAGAAAATTGTCGAGACGGTAACCAGTGCTGGCGCTACCGTAGTCGGACCTGTGCCCCTGCCGACCGAAAAGAACGTTTACGTTGTGATTCGGTCGCCGCACAAAGATAAGGACAGCCGGGAGCAATTTGAAGTTCGCACCCACAAGCGTCTGATTGACATTATTGACCCCACGCCTTCCGCAGTTGATTCGCTGATGCGTCTAGAACTGCCGGCAGACGTGAATATTGAGATTAAGCTGTAAGGAGGACCACGATGACTAACGACACCATGGCCTCTGTAAAGGCATTACTGGGGCGCAAGCTCGGCATGACCCAGGTCTGGGATGAAGACGGCAAGTTGATTCCCGTGACGGTGGTCCAGGTCGAAAAGAACGTTGTCACCCAGATTCGTACCAATGAAACCGACGGCTACGATGCTGTCCAGCTGGGCTTCGGCAAGATGGACGAGCGCAAGGTCACCAAGCCGATGGCGGGTCACTTCGCCAAGGCCGGGGTTGAGCCGCGCCGTCACCTCGCGGAAATTCGCACCAACGACGCCAGCTCCTACGAGCTCGGTCAGGAACTGGGCGCGGATGTTTTTGATGCGGGAGTCCTGGTTGACGTTTCTGGAAACACCAAAGGCAAAGGCTTTGCCGGGGTGATGAAGCGTCACGGTTTCCAGGGCGTGTCCTCTTCTCACGGTGCGCACCGCAACCACCGCAAGCCCGGCTCTATCGGCGCTTGCGCCACCCCCGGCCGTGTGTTCAAAGGCTTGAACATGGCCGGTCGCATGGGCGGTAACCGTCGCACCATCATGAACTTGAAGGTTCAGGCTGTGGACGCGGAAAAGGGTCTGGTCGTTTTGACCGGCGCGATTCCCGGCCCCAAAGGCGGCATCGTCATGATCCGCTCTGCAGTGAAGGGAGCCTAACAATGACTGAAAACCGCAGCGTAGACATTTTTGATGGCGTCGGCAAGAAAACCGGCACCGTAGAGCTGCCCGGAGAGGTTTTCGACCTCGACTTTAATAACCCCTTGGTACACCAGGTCGTAAACGCCCAGTTGGCGGCCGCTCGTCAGGGGACCCACGCCACCAAGACTCGTGGTGACGTCGCCGGCGGCGGCAAGAAGCCGTGGCGTCAAAAGGGTACTGGCCGGGCTCGTCAGGGCTCTATTCGCGCCCCGCAGTTCGCTGGTGGCGGCACCGTACACGGTCCGCAGCCTCGTGACTACTCCCAGAACACCCCGAAAAAGATGAAGGCCGCCGCTTTGCGCCAGGCTTTGTCTGATAGGGCGCGCGCTGGGCGTATCCACGTGTTGAGCGACTTCGGTGTCAAGGAAGCCCCGTCCACCAAGGCCGCGAAAGCAGCTTTGCAGGGTGTTGTCGACGATCGTCGCGCCCTGATTGTGTTGACCCCGGAAGTTGATGACGTCGTGGCGTTGAGCGTGAATAACCTCAGCGAGCACCACGCTCTGTTCGTCGGCGAGCTGAACACCTACGACGTGTTGGCTAACGACGATGTGGTGTTCTCGGCAACGGCGTTGGACTCCTTCCTTGGGAAAGGAGAAGACAAGTGAGCCTGGAAAAGACTAAGAACCCGCACGACGTGATTATTAAGCCCGTCGTCAGCGAGAAAGCCTACAACTTGATTGACCACGGTCAGTACACCTTCGTGGTGGCTCCCGATGCAAACAAGGTCGAAATCAAGTCGGCTATCGAAGAAATCTTTAAGGTAAAGGTTGCTTCCGTCAATACCCAGAACCGTGAGGGCAAGCGCGTGCGCACCCGCACCGGCTGGGGCAAGCGTAACGACACCAAGCGCGCCATCGTCACCCTCAAAGAGGGCTCGATTGACGTCTTTGGGATGCAGGCCTAAGGGGGATAACTCATGGGAATTCGTAAGTACAAGCCAACAACTCCGGGCCGTCGTGGTTCTTCCGTGTCTGATTTCGCGGAAATTACGCGTGATCACCCGGAAAAGTCCCTGGTTCGTCCGCTGCACAAGACCGGTGGGCGCAACAACAAAGGTCGGATTACCTCTCGTCGTCGCGGTGGCGGCCACAAGCGCCAGTACCGCCTGATTGACTTCCGTCGTCACGACAAGGATGGTATCCCCGCCAAGGTAGCCCATATTGAATACGATCCGAACCGTTCGGCGCGCATTGCTTTGCTGCACTACGCCGATGGCGAAAAGCGCTACATCTTGGCTCCGTCCAAGCTGAAGCAGGGCGATTCCATCGAACAGGGCCCCACTGCGGATATCAAGCCCGGCAACAACTTGCCGCTGAAGAACATTCCGCTGGGTACCACGATTCACGCTGTAGAGATGCGTCCGGGCGGCGGGGCCAAGATTGCCCGCTCCGCTGGCGTTTCTGTCCAGCTGGTCGCCAAAGAGGGGCGTTTTGCTCAGCTGCGGATGCCGTCCGGCGAAATCCGCAACGTGGATGCTCGTTGCCGCGCCACCATTGGTGAAGTCGGCAACTCCGATCATGCCAACATCGACTTGGGCAAGGCCGGTCGCTCCCGTTGGTTGGGACGCCGTCCGAAGGTCCGTGGTGTGGTTATGAACCCGGTTGACCACCCGCACGGTGGTGGCGAAGGCCGCACTTCCGGTGGCCGTCACCCGGTGAGCCCCTGGGGCAAGCCCGAGGGTCGTACTCGTAGCAAGAAGAAGGCGTCGAATCAGTACATTGTCCGTCGCCGTAAGACTGGCAAGAATCGCTGATAGGGGAGTTTGTTTATGCCACGCAGTTTGAAGAAAGGCCCCTTTGTTGATGCTCACCTGCAAAAGAAGGTGGACGCACAAAACGAGGCCAACACAAAGAACGTCATTAAGACCTGGTCGCGCCGTTCGATGATTACCCCGGATTTCCTGGGTCACACCATCGCGGTGCACGACGGTCGCAAGCACGTGCCGGTGTTTATCACCGAATCCATGGTCGGTCACAAGTTGGGTGAATTTGCTCCGACTCGTACTTTCCGTGGTCACGACAAGGAAGACAAGAAAGGTCGCCGCTAAAGCGGGGGAGGGATAGAACATGAAAGCTACTGCTCATACCCGCTATGTGCGCGTGACTCCGCAAAAGGCTCGCCGCATCATGAATGAGGTGCGCGGAATGGAAGCGAACAAGGCGCTTGACGTGCTGAAGTTTGCTCCGCAAAAGCCGGCCTTACCGATTCGCAAGACTCTGGTTTCCGCCTTGGCTAACGCTGAACAGGCTGCTCGCAACGCCGGTACGTCTTTTGATTCCGATGAGATGTACGTCATCGAGGCCTACGTCAATGACGGACCCACGATGAAGCGTTTCCGGGCTCGGGCACAAGGGCGCGGGGCGCGTATCTTGAAGCGTACTTCTCACCTGACCATTGTGGTGGGAGACGCGGAAGACAAGAAGGAACTTGCCGCTCCGTACTTGCCGTCCCAGCGTCGTCCGGAAGCTGATCGGATTTCGGCTTCCGCCGCGAAGAAAGCCGCTGCGGCCGCTGTCACCAAAAAGGCAGCTAAGCCGGTAGAAGCCAAGGAAGAGTCGGCTGCGAAGTCCACGACCACGGCCAAGAAGGCTCCTGCCAAGAAGCCGGCCGCGACTAAGTCCACGACTACCAAGGCTTCGGCCACCAAGGCGAGCACGACCAAGTCCACGGCTGCGAAGTCCAAGACCACCAACTCGGCAACGACGAAGTCCACTGCGACCAAGACAACGGCCGCAAAGTCTACGACTTCGAAGTCGAGCACGACCAAGTCCACGGCTACGAAGAGCACGGCGGCAAAAAAGCCCGCCGCGAAAAGCACTGAGAAGGGAGCGGAGTAAATAATGGGTCAGAAAGTACATCCCACTGGTTTCCGTCTGGGCGTAACCGCGGAACACCGTTCCCGCTGGTTTGCTGACTCTACGAAGTCCGGTCAGCGTTACCGCGACTTCGTGAAGGAAGACGTCGAGATTCGTCGTCTCATGCAGGACAAGCTAGAACGTGCCGGTATTTCTAAGGTCGAAATTGAGCGGACTCGCGATCGCGTGTCTGTGGACCTGTACACGGCTCGTCCCGGTATCGTCATCGGACGACGCGGTGCGGAAGCAGATCGCTTGCGCGCCCAGCTGGAAAAGCTGACGGGCAAACAGGTGCAGTTGAACATCCGCGAGGTTAAGAACCCCGATTTGGATGCGCAGCTGGTCGCTCAGTCCATTGCTGAACAGCTCAGCGCCCGTGTGTCTTTCCGTCGCGCGATGCGTAAGGGAATGCAGTCTGCGCAGCGTGCGGGTGCCAAAGGTATCCGCGTGCAGTGCTCCGGTCGTTTGGGCGGTGCGGAAATGTCCCGCTCCGAGTTCTACCGGGAAGGCCGCGTGCCGCTGCACACTCTGCGCGCCAACATCGACTACGGCTTTTACGAAGCGCGGACCACTTTTGGACGCATCGGTGTGAAGGTCTGGATTTACAAGGGTGACATGACCGAACGGGATTGGAACCGGATGCAGGCTGAACAGGCCGGCCGTACGGGTCGCCGCAACGACCGTCACGCGGGGACCCGCCGTCCTCGTGCCGACCGTCCTGCTGACAACGCGGCCAACGAAAACGTAAACGAAACCCCCGAAGCCGCGACTGTCGCCGCCGGGGCAACCACAGAAACGGAGGCATAAGCAATGCTGATTCCTCGTCGTACTAAGTGGCGTCGCCAGCACCGTCCGGGCCGGCGTGGCTACGCTAAGGGCGGCACCGAAATCGCTTTCGGCGATTACGGTATCCAAGCCCTGGAGGGCGCTTACCTGACTAACCGTCAGATTGAAGCGGCTCGTATTGCCGTGACTCGTCACGTCAAGCGTGGTGGCAAGATCTGGATTAACATCTTCCCGGATCGTCCGCTGACCAAGAAGCCCGCGGAAACTCGTATGGGTTCTGGTAAAGGTTCCCCCGAATGGTGGGTGGCTCCGGTGAAGCCTGGCCGTGTGCTGTTTGAAATCGCCGGGGTTAGTGAAGAACTGGCTCGCGAAGCTCTGTCTCGCGCCCAGCACAAGCTGCCCATCAAGACCCGTTTTATTTCCCGAGAGGGTGGTGAATGAACATGATAGGTTCCAAAGGACTGGCTCCTAACGATTTGGACGCCATGGATAACGAGCAGCTCGCGATGAAGCTGAAGGACGCGAAGCAGGAGCTTTTCAACCTGCGTTTCGCCCAAGCTACCGGTCAGCTCGAAGACCACGGCCGCATCAAGGCGGTTCGCCGCGATGTCGCTCGTATCTACACCATTTACCGTGAGCGGGAACTCGGCATTCGTACCGAGCCCAGCGTTAAGGAGTAATCAATGGCAGACGAAACTATGACCACCGAAACGACCGAACGCAATCACCGTAAGGTGCGCCGCGGCTACGTGGTGTCCGATCGTATGGAAAAAACCATCGTGGTTCAGCTCGAAGACCGTGTGAAGCACCCGCTTTACGGCAAGGTCATGCGTAAAACCAAGAAGGTCACGGTTCATGATGAGCAAAACCTCGCCGGTATCGGCGACTTGGTCGTCATCATGGAAACGCGCCCGCTGTCCAAGACTAAGCACTGGCGCCTGGTGGAGATTGCCGAAAAGGCCAAGTAATTCTCCACAACTAAAACTCGGTTGAGGTCTTTAAGACCTTTCAATCTGGATAAAGGACGCGGCTCGGATACATTATGTGTCCGGGCTGCGTCCTATTTTCCCCGCTGCTTGGCCCGACTGTTGAAAGCGCGTCGCTTGACCTCATTTTGGCGCGCATCTCCCTCTAGAATATAGGGGTGATTGCGTTACCATCTTTGTCTGAATTGAAAAATTCTCGTTCCCTGAAGTGGAGCATCCACCCCGGATCTCTGGGAATGTGGGTCGCGGAAATGGACTTCGGAATCGCGCCCGCCGTGAGGGATACCCTGCAGTCCGCACTCGACGACACCGTTACCGGTTATCCTCCCGTAGGGCTGTCCCAGCAGGTGTGCCAGGCGATGCGCGAGTTCTATGCGGATGAATTCGGCTGGCAAATCGAGCCCGATGCGGTTGGCGTGGCCTCGGACGTATTGTCGGTGCTGCAAGCCGTGATGAGTATTCTTCCCCCGCAGGCTCCGGTGGTGGTGCCGACCCCGGCCTACATGCCATTTTTGACGATGCCCCAGGACCAGGGCCACGAAGTCGTCCAGGTCGTGTCCAACTATGAAGTGCAAACTGGCCAATATCAGCTGAACTTGGAGGGAATCTCGCAGGTTTTCCGCTCGGCTGAGGTCGGGGGATTGCTGGTGTTGTGCAACCCCTGGAACCCTGTGGGCAAGTGTGTGAGTCCCGCCGAAATGTCTGGATTGTGCGCTATTTTGGAACAATATCCGAACGTTTTAGTGTTCTCAGATGAGATTCATTCCCCGCTGGTCTTGGATGGGAAGCTCTGTCCCTTCGCTCACTTCTCGGATTTGGCCGCCTCCCGGACCGTGACTGCTTCAGCTGCCTCAAAAGGCTGGAACATCCCCGGTCTACACTGTGCGCAATGGATTATTCCTGATGAATCGCTGCGGCAACGTTTACGCACCCCGCTGCAAGTTTTTGCCTCCGGGGCGACCCCGTGGGGGATGCTGGCTACGATTAGCGCTTTTCGTGATAGTCGCGATTGGTTGGGGGAAGTCAAAGCTCAGATTGTCGAAAATCGAGAAACCGTCCGCAACTGGCTGACAAATCACGGTGAGCACTTCCGGGTGTTCCTCCCCGAGGCGACCTATTTGTCATGGTGGGAAACCGATGGAATCCTCGGAGATTGTCCCGCCCAGACCCTCCGGGAGCGCGGTCTAATTGTCAACGACGGTGCGGACTTGGGCAAAGGCTTTGAAAAATCCTTCCGTTTGAACCTAGCGACCACCCCCGAAGTGCTGCACGCGGCTTTAGGGGTTATAGAAGCCGGGATATAAGCTTTCCAAAACATCATTGTTACCTCTTTCTGGTAGGAGGTTTAGAGGAGTATACGGATACAGACCTCACGTTCCAGCGCGAGTAATTTCCCTGTTAAATGTAGTTGAATAGGGGTTCTGACCGGGAGGCAATTTTCTTTTCTGTTTTGCTTGACAGGGCACTCCTTTGTATGGCAGGATTTGTGTAAACGTTTACATGTAATCGTTTACACAATGAAGTGGAGAGTCAATGCGTGCTAACGTGACTATCAAAGATGTAGCCGAGGAATCTGGAGTTTCGGTCGCTACCGTGTCGCGCGTTCTCTCGGGAAAATCGGCTTCTGAAAAGGCAAAACTGCAGGTGTATACGGCGATTAAAAAGCTGCACTACACCCCTAATGGCCTAGCCCGTTCTTTGCGTTCAAAACAGAATCGGGTTGTGGCAGTACTTGTTTCAGACGTGCGCAACCCCTATTTCGGTCTCCTTGCCCACGGACTGCAAACTAGCCTGGCAGAATCCGGGTATGCCATGATTATCGGCAACGCCTCAGAGAACTTTGAGCAACAGGAGCAATTTCTTCATCAAGCTTTGGAACATCGAGTGGATGGGATGATTCTGGTTATTCAGAGCCGACATTCCTCAGCTCTGAAACAGGTGCAACGAGCGGGAGTTCCTGTAGTGTTCGTTGACCGCACGATGGATGGTTACGAGGTACCTACAGTAGATTCAGATGCCTACCCGGGAATTCGGGAGGCGCTGATTCACCTGCAGGGGCTGGGACACAAACGCATTGGGATGGTGTTGGGTCCAGAACATACTTCAACTACTCAGCAGCGTCTTCGAGCCTTTCAAGAGGTTGGTGCTGAACTAGGGCTGGAAACCGTGGTTGATCCGAAGCCGGCAGGTGAAGAACACTCGGTTGCGTTGATGCAAGAGCTGCTGGAGGCCAATGTCAGTGCAGCCATCATTGCCTACACTCCGCGCCTGTGGCCGATACTCAGTTATCTCGGTAAACAGGGAATCCATGTACCACAGGATTTATCAATTATCGGTTATGATGACCTGCCAATCATGGAGCATCTCAATCCGCCGTTGACCACGATTAATCAGGACATTGAGCAAATGAGTTCTTTGGCCGTTGAGGAGTTGCAGAAACTAATTTCGGGGGAAGAGGCGCAAAGCCTTCACTTGCCAACCTCTCTCATACTTCGCAAATCCACGGCGCGGGCAAAGTAAGGAGCAGCGCAGATGACAACGTTGGAGCTAAAGCATATTTACAAGTCTTTTGGGCCAGTAGAGGTGTTAAAAGACATTTCTCTACGTGTAGAACCAGGGAAAGTACATGTGTTGTTGGGCGAGAACGGCGCCGGGAAATCCACCCTCATAAAAATCATTGCCGGAATATATGGTGCAGACAAGGGCGAGCTGTTCCTGGATGGCAAACCTGTGACAATAGCTAACGTTAAGGACGCGGAGGCACACGGAATCTCGGTAATTCACCAGGAACTCAACCTCGTCCCCAAGATGAGTGTGGCAGAGAACCTTCTGCTGGGCAGACTCCCAACTAAGGCCGGAGTGCTAGATAAACGAGAACTCTATCGCCGGGCACAAGAGGCTTTGGATTTGGTAGGCATGAAGCTCAACCTCAAACAGCCCGTGGGTGAATTGGGGATAGCAGGTCAGCAGCTGGTGGAAATCGCCAAGGCTCTCTCAGTAAAGTCCAAAATACTGATTCTTGATGAGCCCACAGCTGCCTTGACGACAAAAGAGATAAAGGTCTTGTTTGAGCTGATGCGCTCACTTAAGTCACAGGGTGTGGGGATGATTTTTATCTCTCATCACCTAAACGAACTGGCTGAAATCGGGGACACGGTGTCGGTGCTGCGGGATGGAAACCTGGTGGCGCAAGTAGATGCGCAAACTCCAGAGCCCGAGCTAGTGCGTCTCATGGTGGGGCGTTCTATTGACGAGCAGTTTCCTGCCCGCAAGGTTAAAGCCGGAGAAATAATGCTAGAGGTTAAAAATCTCAGTTCAGCAGGGAAATTCTCCGATGTCAGTTTCAATGTTCGCGCTGGAGAGGTGCTAGGTATCGCCGGGCTGGTTGGTGCAGGAAGAACCGAGGTTTTGAGAGCCATCGCCGGAGCCGACACATTTGACTCAGGAATAATCCGAATTCAGGGAAAAGAAGTGCCGAATTCCCAGATTGCAAAGAAGATTTCTCTAGGTCTGGGCATGGTTCCTGAAGACCGAAAGGCTCAGGGCCTGGTTTTGGGTGCTACGGCTTGCGAAAATCTCGGCTATGCAAAACTCATGCCCAGTGCTCGTTTGGGGATAGCGCAACGAGGAATGTTGCGTAAACAAGCTGAGGGAGTGTCCCAGCGGATGCGAGTTCGTATGGAGAGCATTGATCAGAAAGTCAAAGAGCTTTCGGGTGGAAACCAACAAAAATTAGTCTTTGGACGGTGGGTGTTGGCCGAATCGAAGGTGTTACTTCTCGATGAGCCGACTCGCGGGGTCGATGTGGGCGCAAAAGTCGAGATTTATGAACTTATTAATCAAATCGTGTCCGATGGTGGCGCGGTGGTGATGGTTTCAAGTGAATTGCCTGAGGTACTCGGTATGTCAGATCGGATTCTGGTGATGTCGGAAGGCCGTGTTGCCGGGGAGCTCCCAGGTAAAGGAACCACTCAAGACGAAATCATGACACTGGCGGTTTCCAATGTCGCAGAGTTGTCACAGATCTAGAAAAGAAGGTCAATATGCAAACAGTAACGAAACCGAGTACTAAACGTGAAGTGAAACCGTCTAGCGGACTGGTTAAGGTCAAAACCTTCCTTGCCAACAATGGAGCCCTAGTCGGTTTGGTAATCCTGGCCATCGTTTTGAGCCTAGCGTCACCGGTGTTCCTCTCAGTCAATAACATTACCCAAATCGGTGTGCAGACAGCGGTCACTGCCATTCTTGCGTTTGGAATGACTTTCGTGATCGTGGCAGCTGGTATCGACTTGTCGGTTGGTTCCATGTTGGCCCTGTCAGCCATGGTGGGTGCTTACGCTTTCACTGTTATGGGTGTCCCCAGCTGGCTGGCTTTGCTAGTCGGATTGTTAGCTGGAATCATGTGCGGGGCAGTAAATGGGATTAGCAATGCATATTTTCGCTTGCCGTCTTTCATTGCTACTCTAGCGATGCTGTCCATAGCGCGTGGACTCACCCTGGTCATTTCCCAAGGTAAACCGATTCCTACCCCACCCGCAGTGAATTTGCTAGGCGGGAGTCTAGGCCCGATTCCCGTCCCGATTATCGTGTTTGCTCTCTCGGGAATCGTGGCGGCTTTAATCCTCAACCGTACCGCTATGGGACGTGCCATGTATGCTGTCGGCGGCAATATCGAGGCCGCTCGGCTTTCGGGCATTCCCGTGAAAAAAGTGCAAGTGACCGTGTTCGCGTTGTGCGGACTCTACGCAGGTGTGGCAGGAATGGTTATGGCTGGTCGGCTTAATTCCGCTGGAGCTCAAGCCGGTGTGGGATACGAGCTCGACGCGATTGCCGCGGTTGTGATTGGAGGCGCATCCCTTGCCGGCGGTTCAGGTAAGGTTTCCGGAACTCTGGTCGGGGCTCTCTTACTGGCGGTAATTCGCAACGGGCTCAACATTATGAATGTTCCTTCCTTCTGGCAACAGGTGGTTATAGGACTGGTCATCGCCATAGCAGTGGGGATTGATGCCTTGAAGAACAAAGAATCTGCACACTAAACCACAAGAGTAGGGCTTGCCCTGGGAAGAGGAAGCCTCCTTTGTGCATTCAGACATTGCAATAAATGAACAACATGTTTCGATGAAAACCCCGGAACAAAACAACCAGAAAGGTAAACATATTATGAAAAAATTTCACAAGTTATTTGCATCCGGAGCCGTCCTGGCTCTAGGAATCTTAGGCTTGAGTGCTTGCGGCGGCGCCGATGCCGCCAATAACGGAGCCTCCTCAGGGGAGAACGGCAGTGCCTCAGGTGGGAAAAACCTGGTATTGCTAGTTTCCACTCTGAGCAACCCCTTCTTTGTCGACCTGAGCGATGGCGCCAAGGCCGAAGCGGAAGCTAAGGGCTACACGTTGGAGATTTCTGATGCTCAGGATGATTCGGCCACCCAGGCTAACCAGGCTCAAAATGCCATCAGCAAGGGCGTGAGTGCGGTAATTATTAACCCTGTGGATTCCGATGCGGCGGGACCCTCTGTTGAAGCGTTGAATGGTGCGAAAATTCCTGTTATTGCAGTTGATCGCGGTGTCACTACCGGCAAACTGGATTCTTTTGTGTCTTCGGATAACGTACTTGGCGGCAAACTTGCGGCGGAGCAGATTGCCAAGGCCATAGGCGAGAAAGGAGACGTCATTGTGCTTCAGGGGGTGCCGGGTGCCTCCGCAACTCGTGACCGTGGTCAGGGCTTCGAGGAAGGCATCAAGGCCTTCCCGAATATCAAGGTAGTTGCTTCCCAGACCGCTAACTTTGACCGCGCCGAGGGGTTGGACGTGGCATCGAACCTGCTGCAGGCTAATCCAAATGTGAAGGCTATCTTTGCACACAACGATGAGATGGCATTGGGAGCTTTGAAAGCCTTAGCGGAAAAGGCTGGTAAAGATGTATTCGTCTTTGGTTTCGATGGCACGAATGATGGCTTGCAGGCTGTGCAGGATGGGACCATGCTTGGAACGATTGCTCAGCAACCTAAAGAACTGGGTAAAATCGCCGTGGATCAAGCCATTAAGTTCTTGGAAAGCGGGAAGGCCGATGCCAATGTTCCGGTGGAGGTCAAGACTGTCACCAAAGAAAATGTTGCGGAGTATGCCAAGTGACAATAGCTGTTTTCGGGTCTCTGAACGCTGACCTGAATCTGACAGTGGCTCGCCATCCCCAGCCGGGAGAGACCCTTTTGGGTGGGGGTGGCAGAGTCAGTGCCGGAGGTAAGGGAGCGAACCAAGCTCTTGCTGCCGCTCTGACTGGACACCACGTGATGATGATTGGACAGGTTGGAAAGGATGCCAATGCGCAGGTGGTGGTGGAGTTTCTGCAAAACGCTGGTGTGGACTTGAGCTTTGTGCGTCAAGTGGACACTCCCACCGGTCTGGCGGTTGTAACCGTTGAACAAGAAGGCGAAAACTTCATCATCGTAGTCCCCGGAGCAAACGGAGCTATGAATAGTGCTGAAATCGAGTGGATTAACCCGGCATTGCACCAAGCCGATATCCTGGTGATGCAGGCAGAAATTCCGCAAGACTGCATTCTGGAGGCCGCAAAACGATTTGTGGAATCCGGAAAGCGGGTGGTTTTGAATCTCGCCCCAGCAATAGCTGTGAATCCATGGCTACTTTTGCATAGTAATCCGCTGGTAGTAAATGAGTCCGAGTCACGTCTAGCGGCAAGCTGCTTAGGATTGAATCTCAACAATGCTGAGGACATTGATGTCGCGAAAGCATTGCTGGAAGCAGGAGTTCCCTCGGTGGTTCTGACTCTCGGTTCGCAAGGATCACTGTTGGGGGAACATACTTCGGAAGGTAATATTAGCGTTTCTCATCTAGATGCCATCCCTGTTCAAGCTGTGGACGCAGTAGGGGCGGGTGACGCGTTCACCGGAGTGCTCGCGGCAAAATTAGCTGAGGGCCAATCTCTTCAAGACAGCGCATTGGCTGCGACGCGATTTGCTTCCGAAACGGTGAAATATCCTGGTGCGCAATCCTCGTATTGGCAAGCTGTAGAAACTTTGAAAGGAAACAGATGAAGAAACTGGGCATTTTGAATCGCAGTCTTCTCGCTCAGATTGCGTGTTTAGGCCACACAGACACCTTCGTGTTGGCAGACTGTGGCCTACCGATTCCTCGGGATATTCCTGTAGTGGATTTGAGCGTGGTGTTCGGTTTGCCTCGTTTTCAACCGGTACTTCAGGCTCTGTTGTCCGAACTTGAAATAGAAGCGTGCTGCTATGCCTCCGAAGCTATCGGCACTGAGGTGGAATCTTGGTTTGCCGAGATTCCTGGGACTCATGACACGATTCCACATGAGGAACTCAAGCGCCGGGTAGCGCAAGCAGCTTTTGTAGTCAGAACTGGGGAAGATACTCCGTGGGCGAATGTGATTTTGCGTTGCGGTGTGCCTTTCGGAAAATGAGCACTAAATAACTGTTTGCCCGGGCTTACAGCCTGGGCAAACAGTTATTTTACGGTTCTGTCTCCCTCGTGAAGACGCCGGTGTCTTCTCAACGTAGATGAGACTTTACCGGGGGAGTCCGACAGATGGTGCCTTTTGGGTGCTAAAAACCTTGATGGGCCTCACCCGCAGGTAAGGCCCATCAAGAGACTTGTGATGGAATCGAGACGGATTTAGATGGCACTCAGCGCCGGCAACAGTCCCGCGCTCGTGTCGCTAGCCATTCCCAGAATCGCCAGTCCTCCCACAACCGTCATGATGATAGAGAGACTGATAGCAATAAGTCCCAAAATCGTGATAACCATAGCGACTGTGGTCCAAGTCCTTAGTCTGGAAGTGGGTTCCATATTCTGAGCCACCATCTCATTTTTCGCCTTGCTGCCCATATACCAGGCGATAGGTGAGCAAAGCCAAAAGAATAGGCCGACAATAGCCAGTGCCATCACAGTCTGTTCCTGGGGATGCTCATAAGGACGGGCGAATTGACCGGGCATGGGTTGACCCGGCATCTGCTGACCCATCGGTTGACCCATCGGTTGACCCATCGGCTGTCCGGGCTGCGGTCCGGGAACCTGACCGGGATTGCTCTGCTGAGGCTGATAAGGGTTGGACATAACTCCTCCTAAAGAATAAACAGCAACACCTGCGTCCAAATTTATCAGGAAAATTCCTTGGTTCGCTACCCATAATTGTTGCGGGCTTCAAGAACGCCAAGTCGCGCAAATGCTGACCAATGTCGGAGAGTTTGGGATGTGAGGCAGTCTTTTGTGACGCATCAGTTAAACGTGCTGGGGTTCAACATACTTGGATAACTTGTCCGGTCTCTACGTCATACATAAACCCGCCAACTTCGGCAAACCCTTTAATCAAGGTGTGGTTTCGCAGAGTCTCCACGTCATCACGCAAATGTTGGTCTTGGTTCGGGTCTGCGCCAAAGACCAAATCTCCAACGGGTTGTCCAGCTTGTTTGGCGATAATGGCCCGTAATCCCGCTTCGTCAGTGGAAGCCATGGTGCAATTGGTGTGTTCCAGCACCATAATTCGGTCCACATTGAGTTTATGAACCGCTGCGATGGCACCAGCCAACGTGCTGGGCTTCAAGAATCCACCGGGAGTGCGCAGAACCTTGGCTTGTCCAACATTTAGCCCAAAAATCTCGAGAGGATCAAGACGGGAATCCATACAAGTCACAATCAGCAACCCATGCGCGGGAGCGCCGGGTAGGCCACGGTAGGGGAAATTTTTGGCGTATTGAGCATTAGCTTGTAAGAGATCATCAAACACAATCTCAGCTTAGCGGTTTTCGCAACGGGACGAATGGCGGTTTGGCTGCGGTTTGCCACCTCCGCCAATAAATACTAAACTTGGAGGGTTGCTTTTGGCTGAGACCTCTCACAAATGTGTCTGTGTCAGCCAGGGGTTTCAATTCCGCCCGTTTGAGGTGGGATTTGTGCGCCCTTGCAACGCAAGATAGGTTCGGCAAGGCTCTATTGAGAACCGGCCAGACGAAGGAGAAAAGATGATTCAGCAGGAGTCGCGACTGAAGGTCGCCGACAACACGGGGGCCAAGGAAATCCTTTGCATCCGTGTGATGGGCGGCTCGAAGCGACGCTACGCCGGCATCGGCGACACCATTGTCGCGACCGTCAAGGATGCTATCCCTGGCGGCAACGTGAAAAAGGGTGAAGTCGTTAAGGCTGTCGTAGTCCGCACTAAAAAGGAGACCCGCCGCAAGGACGGTTCCTACATTCGTTTCGACGAGAACGCCGCTGTCATCCTCAAGAACGATGAGGAGCCGCGCGGCACCCGTATTTTCGGGCCCGTCGGGCGTGAACTTCGTGAAAAGAAGTTCATGCGCATTATTTCACTCGCCCCGGAGGTGATCTGATGGCAGCAAAGTTGAAGGTTGGCGACGAAGTCGTGGTCATAACTGGCCGCGACAAAGGCAAGCATGGCCGGATTCTGCAAATCGACCGGAAGCGTGAACGCGTGGTGGTCGAGGGCGTCATGATGATGAAGCACCACAACAAGGCGGGGCGGACCCATCAGGGCCCGACTGGCGGCATCGAAACGAAAGAGGCCTCCATTCATATTTCCAACGTGATGTACTACGAGCCTGCGGCGGCCAAGGCCAAACTGGGCAACACGACCAAAAAGATTGCGGGTACCCGGGTGGGGATGCGTGAAGAGGTCGTGGATCGCGATGGTAAAGAAAAGACCGTTCGGATTCGCGTGTCCAAAGCTACCGGGAAGGATCTGTAATGGCAGAGGAAACATACACCCCGCGGCTTAAGACCAAGTACCGCGAAGAAATCAAGGGCCAGCTGCTCAAGGAATTCAAGCACCAGAACGTTAACCAGGTTGGCGGTTTGGAAAAGATCGTCGTGAACATGGGTGTGGGTGCCGCCGCGCACGACCACAAGCTCATGGAAGGCGCTATCTCTGACCTGTCCACCATCACCGGCCAGAAGCCCGTGGTTGACAAGGCTCGCAAGTCCATCGCCCAGTTCAAGTTGCGTGAAGGTTCCCCGATCGGGGCTCACGTCACCCTGCGCGGTGACCGCATGTGGGAGTTCCTCGATCGCTTGCTTTCCACGGCTTTGCCGCGTATCCGCGACTTCCGTGGTTTGAGCTCCAAGCAGTTCGACGGCCACGGAAACTACACTTTCGGCTTGACCGAGCAATCCGTGTTCCATGAGATTGACCAGGACTCCATCGACCATGTACGGGGGATGGACATCACGGTCGTAACCACCGCTGCTACTGATGACGAAGGCCGGGCACTGCTGAAGTACCTCGGTTTCCCGTTCAAGGAGGATTAAGAATGGCTAAAACCGCTTTGAAGAACAAGGCTGCGCGCAAACCCAAATTTGCGGTGCGTGCCTACACTCGGTGCCAGCGTTGTGGTCGCCCTCATTCGGTGTATCGCAAGTTTGGCTTGTGCCGTATCTGCCTGCGTGAGATGGCCCATAATGGCGAGCTCCCCGGCGTTAAGAAGTCTTCCTGGTAAACACATTAGGGGGCAGGTCGATTACGAAACCGCCTCAGAAAGGGCCCAAGCCCAATGACAATGACTGATCCCATAGCAGACATGCTGACACGTCTGCGCAACGCCAGCTCGGCGTACCACGAGTCGGTATCTATGCCGTACTCGAAAATGAAGGCCGCAATCGCGAACATTCTTCAGACTGAGGGTTACATCAAAGACTACGAAGTCGAGGAAGCGCGAGTCGGCAAAACTTTGACGCTTAACCTCAAATACGGCGCCAAACGTGAACGCGCGATTTCCGGTGTGAAACGCGTCTCCAAGCCCGGTTTGCGGGTGTATGCAAAGTCCACCAAACTGCCGAAGGTCCTGGGCGGCCTGGGCGTGGCGATTATCTCGTCCTCGTCCGGTATGCTCACTGACCGCGAGGCAGCCGACAAGGGTGTAGGCGGAGAAGTTATCGCCTACATCTGGTAAAAGGAGGCTGACATGTCGCGTATCGGTAAGATTCCGGTGGAAATTCCCGCCGGTGTGGAAGTAAATATCAATGGACAAGACGTTTCCGTCAAGGGTCCCAAGGGTACCTTGACCATGTCCGTGGCCAGCCCGATTACCGCAAAGGTTGATGGGTCGACCGTGGTCGTGAGCCGTCCTGATGATGAACGCGAATCCCGTTCTCTGCACGGTTTGACTCGTACCCTCATCGCCAACATGGTTGAGGGTGTCACCAACGGATATTCCAAGGTTCTGGAGATTCAGGGCACTGGTTACCGTGTCAACCAAAAGGGCGCTGGCCTGGAGTTCCAACTCGGTTTTTCGCACCCCGTCAACGTGGAGCCCCCCGAGGGCATCACGTTCAAGGTGGAAGGCAACCGGGTCACCGTCGAGGGTATCTCGAAGGAACAGGTTGGCGAGGTCGCCTCGAATCTGCGCAAGATTCGTCCGCCGGAGCCTTATAAGGGTAAAGGCGTGCATTATCTGGGCGAAAATATTCGCCGCAAGGTTGGAAAGGCAGGTAAGTAATCATGGCTTATTCTGTAAAGGGTAAAGGCAAGCGGCTGTCGCGTCTGCGTCGCCACCAGCGGGTCCGCAAGAGCATGTTCGGATCTGCGGAAAAGCCGCGTTTGGTCGTGACCCGTTCTAACCGGCACATGGTCGCCCAGCTTGTCAACGATTACGAGCACAAGACTATTGTGAGCGCTTCCACCATGGAAGACGCTTTGCGTGGTGCTAAAGACAACAAGGTGGCCAAGGCGACCGAAGTTGGCAAGTTGATTGCACAGCGTGCCAAAGCCGCTGGGATTACCCAGTGTGTGTTTGATCGCGGTGGAAATATGTATCACGGTCGCGTTGCGGCTGTGGCTGAAGGTGCCCGCGAGGGCGGACTGAGTCTGTAAGGAAAGTTGAGAAAATGGCTGAACAAGAACAGCAGATTACAGGCGAGACCGCAGACTCTGTGGACCAGACCACGGACTTTGGTGCTAATGATGCCCAGGATCGTGGCGGTCGCCGGGAGCGCCGCGGAAATCGCCGTGAACGCGATGACCGCCGTGACAATCGTCGTGGCGGCAGCGCTGATGACAAATACATTGAACGCGTGGTGACCATCAACCGTGTGTCCAAGGTGGTGAAGGGCGGTCGTAACATGTCCTTCTGCGCTCTGGTCGTGGTTGGCGACGGGGAAGGTACCGTCGGTGTTGGTTACGGCAAAGCTAAGGAAGTTCCGGCAGCGATTGCTAAGGGCGTGGAAGAGGCTAAGAAGTCCATGTTCCATGTTCCGATGATTCGCCACACTATTGTCCACGAGGTTCTCGGTGAGGACGCTGCGGGCGTAGTGCTGCTCAAGCCGGCTTCCCCCGGTACCGGTGTAATCGCCGGCGGCCCGGTGCGTGCGGTTATGGAATGCGCCGGAATCCGCGACGTTTTGTCCAAGTCTTTGGGCTCTGACAATGCGTTGAACATCGTGCGCGGTACCGTGGATGCGTTGAAGCAACTCGAACAGCCGGAAGCCGTAGCGGCTCGCCGCGGTTTGCCGCTGGAGCGCGTGGCTCCTGCCGGCATGTTGCGGGCTCGCGCCGAAGGTGAAGCTCAGGTGCGCGCCGAAGCGGTTAAAGCCGAGGCTGAATTGGCTGCCGAAGGAGTGAGTGCGTAATGGCTAAGAACCTGAAAATCACTCAGGTGAAGTCCACGATTGGTTCCTCGCGAGATCAGCGGGCTACTGTGGCTTCCCTGGGACTAAAGAAAATTCGTCAGTCTGTGGTTCGCCCTGATAATCCGGCCGTGCGCGGCCAGGTGCAGAAGGTGCGCCACCTAGTAAGCGTGGAGGAGGTCGACTGATGAGCGAGAGCGAAGAGGAAAAGACCGCTGCGGAAAAACCCGCGGCAAAGAAAGCTCCGGCCGCTGCCAAGAAGCCGGCAGCCACCGCTAAAAAGGCAGCTGCCAGCGACGACGTTAAGGTCACTTACCTGCACGATTTGCGTCCGGCTCCGGGCTCTAACAAGGCCAAGACTCGTGTCGGCCGCGGTGAAGGTTCGAAGGGTAAGACTTCGGGTCGCGGCACCAAGGGTACCAAGGCACGTTACCAAGTGCCTTTGGGCTTCGAGGGTGGCCAGATGCCGATGCATATGCGTCTGCCTAAGTTGCGCGGCTTTAAGAACCCCTTCCATGTCGAGTACCAGGTAGTGAACCTGGATCGCCTCTCCGAAGTGTTCCCCAAGGGCGGCACTTTGACGGTCGACGACTTGGTTGACAAGGGTCTGGTCCGTAAGAATTCCCTGGTCAAGGTGCTAGGAACCGGTGAAGCGACAGCTAAGTTTGACTTGACTGTAGATGCTTGGTCCAGCTCCGCTAAGACTAAGGTCGAGGCTCAAGGCGGGTCTTTGACCGCACGTGTTCGCTGAGGATTACGGCGGGG